>Ga0114923_10000084_pt1 | contig 74525 bp, 67 predicted proteins | sample SumtaG_FD_89578 | JGI IMG/M metagenome (GOLD analysis project Ga0114923, IMG submission 89578) | Deep subsurface microbial communities from Indian Ocean to uncover new lineages of life (NeLLi) - Sumatra_00157 metaG | ecosystem: Environmental > Aquatic > Marine > Oceanic > Sediment | place: near... | reverse complement strand
TCAATTCTCGAGCGATTGTCGACGGAGGGATTTCCTGTCGTCTTTTCAGCCATATGAATTCCTGCCGCTTGGTTGGAAACCTGAAATGGATAGACTTCACAGAGAGCACTCACATTCTTGGTAGTTAACCAATTCTGGTTAATATATGACCTTTTGTCCTTTTAACTCCCTTGCTCATCATTTTATCATTGTTGTAGCATTTTGAAACTCAAACTCCTGATCAGTAGTATGGGGAGATTAATAGTGATATTGAATCGTCATTGTTATTAGAGAATCCTCCCATCCTCTAGACGAGGAGCTAAAGTTGGGTGGTGAAGTTGAATTAACATCTGTTAACCGTCGGAAGCTGCGCGTTCCCCTTCTCTGGGGGATCTACTCGGTGTTGATGATGGGAGCTTCAGCATTTTCTTTGTGGCAAGGTGCGACAGTCGGCAGCTCACCCCTTTCTTCGCTGATGCTTAGTTCCGCAGTGGTCACAAGCGCCGCAATAGTATCTCTAATGGTCTTGATCCCCTGCGCTCTAACTCTTTACGACGCCCTACGTCTTGATGAAAACCTCGGACTAGCAGATTTGAGCGTGTGCACGACTCACAGGGACCGTCAGTCGTTTGACTGTTGTGGAGTATGTGGGAAACCCTTTTGCGTGGAGTGTTTCCAGCCTATCCAAAATGGAATCCAGAGGAACATTGGATATCACTTTGGCTTTACAGGGGTCGTCTGTGTAGTATGCGCACATCGGCGCCGTTTCGCTGTTACTATTCCCCTCCTTGTCGTGTTTGCCGTTCTTTTCTTGACAATGGCCTCAGTTGTCTATTCCTTGCCAATGGCTTCAATGTCTTTTGGTTTCGTTGTCATAGCTCTGATCGGGATTTGCTTGGGCGCAGGTATTGCATATAATTGGCGCTGCTCGAAACAGGGCCAATCAAGGAATTTGGCAAGCGATCCGGAAGAGGTCGACAATCTAGTTCTTCGTAGACGTGCTTCTACATTGAATCAACCTCATGGAAAGTCGAAGCCGAAGGCTATGGCAGTAGTGTTGCTTGTTGTCATCATCTTGGGTGTGCCCTTCGCAGTATTGGGGGGGATTGGCGTTACAGCATTACGGTCATACCAGATTGATACTTCACCTCCCACCACTTGGCAGATTATCGCAGCAGACAATGGATCATCTACGCTGGAGTCTTGGCAAAGAGTCGATATTTACACTGGCGAAACGACTAGTGCGATGTTTTTCCGTGCTGTATGGCACGCGCCTATACCTGATGGTTTAAGCGAGATGGATGAATCCGTATCAGCCTACTACACCAGACGATATGTGCATCTGCGTGTTGAATGGCGCGGCGAAGACTGCAACATCACACTTGGCCACGAATCCAGTTACTACGGACCTTGGTATGCACCGATGTTTCGTGTCATCTATAGCAATTTCGACACATTGACTCACGTGGTGGGTGTTGTTTCTGTTGATATTGTGGCCAAAGCTCCACGCGCAGCAGACACGGTAATTCAGAATATCCAAGGTGGTGTCATGTATCGGTCCAATGCAGAAGCCAGTGAACCATTCACAGTCAACTTCAATGAAACCCTCGACATTGTCTCAGACGGATATCTAGACGAGTGGGTTGCGATTCCCAATATCACTCTTGATGTCAGGCCATCTCAAACCACTGAGAAACTCATTGCTATCAACGCGGCGACCTTCTTTATCGCCCCACAGGGGTGCGGAGTCACAATGACCCTCAACCAACCAATCGTAGATATACTAGCACTCCATCCAGATCTTCAGCGATATATGGAATTTGGATATACTATCGGCACGGACACGATTTACTACCAGGCTGATTTCTCCTTACTTGACTTATCATCAGAAGCACAAGTCTGGACCTATCCACCATACGACAACCCGCCGTCCCCTCTCAGTGGTGACCAGTGGGGACTAGGCGACTCTTTCGAGGCTTATTACCTGGCTGCTCAAATTCCAGGTTTGAGTCCTGATGGGATCGTTCCAAACTTCGTTTCATTGCACGCTTCGATATCTTGGGAATGGCCAATTCCCTAAGTCACCTGACGCTCAAATTGCTGTGTAGGGCATTGGAACCACTATCGTGTAGGTAGAGAAACCCTCATGGAATGTGACCAGAATAGAGTTGGTCAGAATTCGACTAGAAAATTGAATATTTTCCATATCAAAGGAAGACTTCGAATTAATCGAGTAATCCGTCGCTTGAGTGAGCCTCCATGCGAGGCTCCTCGTCATTCTCTTTTTCTATCCTTACATATTCTATGTAGAATAACGACTATCCTCTATGGGTTACTATTACCGGTATTGCTTCATTCTCGAATCATTAGAGGGTTGAACAGGATATGACCATCGTGCATCAATATCCTTGCCACTTAGGTCGAAGACACTGAAGCTCCCCGCAGACCAAGTAAGAGGACTAAAGCCAAGAAGAAGTGTTTGCGTTCGCCAACTTGAAACGCAAATATGTCGGTTCATTCCAGCTGTCGGTATAACAAGAAAGACGTTTGAGAGTTCCATGAAAAGACCGGAGATGATACGATAGAAGTCGCTATGCTTCATTCTATGGTCCTCGGTTCCTTGTACACGAAGGTCGCTAAGAAATCGAATGATCATATCATCAAGAATGTGTGGCAATTGGAAGAAATCAGGTAGCTGTATCATTTCGGCCAGTTCCTTTTCTGATAGTGTTCGATATGATTTTAATTTTGAATTATATTTCAAACTATTTTCGAATAAATCTAGGAGAGGACGTTCTCCTATAAGAAAGACAATGAACTTGTCTTTCGTAATAATCTGGTAGAGATACTGAAAGATTGACTGTTTTGAATAAAGGATGCTTGCATCAAGAGTGGTAAGATCAAAGTTACTATTTGAAGCAACTAGACGGTACATATCGTCCAGCATATCGCTATCGGAGCCAATTCTAACTACATGATAAGGCAAGTCACTAGAATTTTCCTCTATCTGCTTTGCAGAAATTAGCGACTTATTGAAATCATGCAGGAATGTATCAAAATCATCATCATTTTCTAGCACAAGAAGAAGTTGAGTAGGGCTGTCAATTGAGTCGATGACTTCATTGAAATATTTGAAATCTGTAGATGGCAATTTTACACCGCTGTACATTCCGATACATGTATAGATGAAGATTTTGGTGTTCATCGGATACCACTAAGATTTTTACATAGTGAGTATACAGCGATATTAGGAGCCGGAGCCATTGGGCATTCAACTTTGCTACACTGATAGTCAAAAGAATGCGCATACACGTGAGTATGAATCTGGAGTTACAGAAATAGATCTATCCGATCAGAAGATAGCAAGTATTGATCTATCTCCACTCAGTTTACTCACTGAATTGCGGACACTTGATTTGCATCAGAACGAAATCGAGCATCTTAACATTTCACCTCTCAGCTCCTGTACTAAACTGGAGAAACTTAACCTAGCGGCTAACCAGCTGGAAATTATCAACCTGTCATCCATCAACTCCATCCCCAATATGCAATATCTTGGTTTGTGGCATAACAAGTTTCAGAATATCGATCTTTCGCCTCTATCTGGTTGCCCATTCTTGGAAAAAATCCATCTTCATGAAAACCAGCTCAGCAACATAGATCTCTCGTCGTTAAGCTCAGGCAGTAATCTCAAAGAAATAGCTCTAGCTGAGAACCAGCTGGTAGAGATTGACCTAGAACCACTAGCAGTCCACACCAAATTGGTAAAGCTATTTCTGTATAATAACAAACTCGAGAGAATTGATCTCTCACCCCTTCGCTCATGCCATATTTTAGAATTGGTCACCCTGAGAGGAAATAAACTGAGCAGCATTAATCTAACTCCTTTTGCATCCTGTATCAGTCTGAAGCACCTCTACCTTCAAAACAACCCGCTCAAGCAGGTTGATGTGACTCCACTCTTCAGCAATCCAAAAATTGACTACGAATGCCGAACTACATCATGGCTCAGAAGGAGAGATAGATCCCACCAACAAACGCTAAAAACATATCCATGGTCAGACCTCTTTCAAGTGGCTTCAAAGTATAGGTCAGACAGACGTGTGCAATATTGTATTCTCTATGCATTAGATCTTGAGAACTTTGGCTTTATTGATTCTGATCTCACGGAAATACTCACCTCAATATCTCCGGATACAAGAAGAGTAGAAGCTCGTAAGCAGCTTGCGCGATTGCTTGCAGAGAAAATTGCGGAAGTTGTGGATTTGGGTGGGACAACTACAGGACTTATGCTGGAGGAATTGATTCCTAGGTATGCAGAGATAGCTAAAAGAACAAATCGGATTATTGATTTTCGAGAAAATGAGATGCGGAGTGTTGTAGTCGGTGTTAACGGGGATGAGATGGATTTGAGAGAACTTTGGACCACCGCCTATGGCTATAACATTCTGAGTGCTCTCAATATGACACTTGTTTCAGACTCTATAGAATTTAGGCAAGTCCTGAAAGCAGTTGAAGAGATTGGATATTCACTGAATAGAGGAAATATAGAAGACTCTCGGATTAACATGAGTGAACAGTTGAAAGAGAGTATATGGTGGTTTGTAGAAAATAGGAATTGGAATGATATACCGGAGTAAATTACGCAAGCAAGGAAGACTTCGAGTTAATCGAGTAATCCGTTGTTTGAGTGAGCCTCCCTGCGAAGTTCCTCGTCATTCTCTCTTAGTTAGTGTTGGAGTATTATTATTTGTCCATTGCTAATAGATAGTTGAAGTTGTCCATTGTAATCCTTTGCATAGCCTCTTTCAATGATGACTCGCTCACCTTCACAAACTTGACGAATCATATCGTTCCAGAGAACTAGTGTGATAGATCCTGTATCATCACGCAGAGTCATGTTTGCAACCCGTTTCTTTTCCCCATCCTTTGAGGAGGTTACCTCTCGTACTTCTGAAATATTCTCAACCACTCCTTCAACGCGAAGTCCTTTCATTCCATCACTAAGCTTAGAGATAGATGTATCTTCATCCAGATAACTTGCATCATTTATCTTAACAAAATATCGTAATTCAAAGTCAGGTACCCATCGAAGGACACCAACCTGTACGAATCCAATCTTCTCGTAGAAGCCTTTTGTTCTAACATTCCACACTGGAGTATCCAAGGTCCATTTCTTCGCATGAGGGTAGTTGTTCTCAATTAGGCTGAAGAATTTTGCACCAATTCCCATCCTGTGAAAATCAGGGTCTACGAAGACACCGTATATGTAGATATGCTCTGAAGACACCTTGTATGCCCGAGTCCCACCGACAATTCTACCGTTGTACAACACCTTCCAATAGTCTAAATGTTCTGAATGAGTATCTTTCTCGTGGACCTCAACTGAGTCGTACCCTGGAGGTCCCCCAGGTCCGAGAGCCCCTACCTCAGTATCAGAGTCAAATGATCGTTTTGAGATGTCAGCAAGAGTTTCCGCGTCGTCCGCTTGTGCCAAAGTAATTTCAATTGTATCTGCCATTATTTTCATTTCTCCTTAATGGGTTGATATAGGCCAAGCATGTGGTCACCGGCAGAATCTGGATCATGTGCAAGCTCAAGACATGGACCCTTTGCCATGACGTACTTGCTTGCCTTGACCCACTCCACGAGTTTCTTCCAGCTCTCCAAGTATCCGTGCTCTTTGAAAAATTCTGATTCTAGTTCTTCTGTCAGATTGCAAGTGATGACTGCATAGCGACCACCCTTGAATTTCTTGAACTCCATTCCTTCTGCGAGTTCGTACTCTTTATCAACTACCATCCAGAACTCGTAGCCGTATTCTGAATTTCCAGGTTCAGGATTGGGATTATTGAATCCGTAAACAGGATGCTTTTTCGGACGATTCAGAAGTCCTAAAGGTTCGGCCCATGAACGCATCTTCTGCCATGCGTCATTCTCAGGTGTACGACTGATGACTCTAACACTTGCTACCCGCGAAGGTGAAAGTTTCTGAATACTAACTTCTGATTCTTCTAGCTCATCCCTTTTCTTTGCATGAGCTTTCAAGATATACTCTGATCGTCTAGCAGACTCTGCAATCTTTCTCCTCTTTGACTTGGCATATGTATCAACAATAGATGATGTGAATAAGATACCATCTTCAGTAATCTCATAATGCCCACGTTTTGGATTTGTGATCAAATCCGCATCCAAGAGCTTTGTGAGGTGGTGAGCCAGAGCAGTTTTACTCAGCCTCACGACACTCTGCAATTCATCAAAAGCTCTAGAACTATGAATAAGAGCAGATAGTATTTCTAATCGTGATTTGTGGGAGATGGAAGAGAGAAGAAATTCAATATCATCCTTGAAATCATTCAGAGTTCCTGACCATTTCTGTCTTTTCACCTTACTCATCTTACTCACATCAGCTTTATTCACATAATAGTTATTAAATGTTTTCCTGAACGTAAGTACTAATTTAACTGAATAATGAAATTGTTCACAATGGAATGGTCTCTGTAACCAATTTTGGGAATCCCAGTAGTAACCATCATAGGAGGAGTAACAGGTGTGAATACTTTATTGGGCGCTATTGTCGTAGAAAAACGTAGGATAGCGAGTTAGGCTTCAATCAAGTGCGGACCAGTTGTCATCCAAGGTAGGTACTGTTAGAGGATAAGTTCCACGTTGGTATACATCCACAAAGAACTGGTCCTTCTTCTCAGCTACCTTTGCCCAATAATCTCCTATACGACGGTAGTACCTGTAGTCAGAACTATTGTACTTTACTTCTACCAGAGTGTCATCCTGAACTGATTCAAGATTCTTGACCCAAAATTCACCACTATCATCTGAATATTGGGAGATCAGAAAACAAAATACACGGTCTCCTGCAAATTCAACTAACACCACATGCGGCGGGTCCATAGGATTCCATTGCTTAGGCAGAGGGAGATATCTATGTGACGTGGACCCCGCTGCGGAACGAAGAACATTGTAAGTACCTATGTCGAACATTTTGAGAATCACCGCTTTGCTCTGTCCAAGTTTGAACAGAGCGCTATCAATACTTAGCTTATGGTCAAATTAATATATAATGATTGAGAACTTCACAATGGAAAAACAATGCAGTTTAACGAGGTCTAAACGCATTGGATGACCTTTCTCCCAGAAGAGGTCTACAAATCACTGAATTTGAGCAGTCATATCATTCATTAATAAATAATATGATATAATATAATCATATCACTTAACAAATGGCCACACAGCAGAGAAAGATTGAGGGCTTCAAGTAGCCCTCTTCTGCTTCTTCAACCTCTTCGCAGTTTTACTACAATTAGAACCACTGCGACTGCCCCGATAATACCCAACACCAGGAAGACAACTGTTAGGTCAGGAGTGGTTGTGCTTCCAGAAATGATTTCAATCTGAAGAATCTCCAGGCCGCCTTCTCCATCGGCAACAAAAAATAAGTCACCGACTATAGCGAGACCTGATGCATGTCCCGTATCCGAATATGATGCAACTGCTGTAATATTATCAAGGTTGCTAACATCTAAGAATTCCAGATCATTAGTACCACCTACAATGACAGCATACCCTTCATAGAACTCCATATCAACTACATTTCCCCCATTGTAATAGCTCCCCACCTCGGTCAACGAGAGAGGATCGCTGACATTGTAGATTTGGACGCCACCGTATGAACACATCATATAAGCAAGGTCTTCGATAAAATCAATGGAGAAGACTTCACCATCAATGGTGTATTCAGCGATTTCTTGAATATCTGACAGATCAGAAATATTGAGAATTATCAACGATTTTTCAGAAGCAGATATGAAGTCAGATACGTATGCCAAATCGTTCTTCACTACAACATTAAAGATGTAGCTCAAGCCCGTATCATATTGATAGGTTTCAGTTGGGTTTGTTGGATCAGAGATGTTCACAATTTCAAGTCCATCTTCAAAATCAGCTATAAAAGCAAGGTCTTCGGATATGTCGAAAGTACCAACTTCACCACCATCATGAAATACCCCTACTTGAGTAGGATTTGATGAATCTGAAATGTTGATGATCTTGAAGCCTTCTGTATAATCTGCTACATAAGCCAGATTTCCATCGACAGACAATTCGTGAATGTGATCAATGTTCTCATTGAAAATACTCAGTTCGGTTGGATTATACGGGTCAGAAACATCGATGATATACAAGCCACCTTCAGAGTCTGAAATGTATGCTATATCATTCTGCACTTGCACATTTGCAGCCCACCCACTAGTATTCAACTGTCCGATTTCTGTTATCTGGATTGTTTGATTTGTTTGAGCACTTACAAGGAAACCTGTATTGATATTTACCAGAAGAGCAAGTAAGAAGATGCTACAAACTACCAGTCCTATTTTCTTCATTTAGATCCGCCCTATACGTTATTTCTCCTCATTGCAGAAATTTGAATCAAATCTCGCGACAACCTTCCGTGGATTCGGTTAATAGCTCTCTAAATAAGGATACATATTCACGCTTCTGGAAGAACTACCATGCTCATTTTGTCTTTGAAGTAACGGTTAATTAAGTCAAGAGTAAAGTTGAAAAGTAATAGTGCATATGCACGAAGTGTGGCTGGGAGCTGAGGGAGTACTGCCTTGTACGGATGGTAGGTCCTATATCGAGCCTGTCACGGAAAGATATGTGCTTCCGCCACACCTCTTGTTTATACTCAATATCAAAGAGAATGATGAAAAAAAGATAAAAAGTGTGGCTGCAAAATTGCAGACCACATATACGAGATAATAATCAACGAAGTTTGTTTGAGCGAATAGCCTTGACTTTCGCACCAACATCTTCGCGCTCTTTGGTAACACTGTTAGTATCAACAATAAGCTTCAGAAGAGTCGAAGCATATTCGGTTTGCTCCACATGTCCGTTACGAAGTTCTTCTTCCAATCGAACACGCTTTGTACGCAATTCATCCAGTGCTTTTCCAAGAGAACGGAACCTAATCTCCATGAAAGTTGCGTTGTTGATCGTTCCTCCCGGTTTGCCCCAAGTGGATCCAGTGCTGGACACCATGGGACTACGTTCACTTGTCAACTTATTATGCTCCTATTACTGATATATTACAACATACATAGTAATTATGATATATTATAAACTAATCGGTGATTATATATAGTGATAGTATTTATGCGTTTATTGTTAAGCATGCCTGCCAAAACCTTCTATTGGAGGTAAAGCACTACACAATATTCGTCTAATGCAGTGGTGGGCAGCGGTAGGATCAGAAGATTCAGGGTGCTGTTTCCACATCCAATTACCCATTACATATTCAGAATAATTTTCATTCAAATAGTGCTCCCTCAAAGTCTAAATGTGCTCAAGTACACGCTCCCGATGAGAGAATTTTGTTGACAGAAGTTAAAACAGAAATTACAAACGTCACTATTTTTCGGGACGGTGCACGCGTAACAAGAACCGGAAAAGTGACCTTAGCAAAGGGCCCACAAAAAGCAGAGATTTACGGAATTACAGAATATGCTTCTGCAGACAGTTTCCGTGTGAAAGGAAAGGGACCTGCTAAACTATCTAGTATTGATATACAGACAACCACTGAAGTTTTTGAACCTTCAGATGATGTGAAGCCACTCCATGACGAATTGGAAAAATTACAAAAGAAATTAGAGGAGATTCAAGATGATCTTGATTTTCACAATGGACGTCTGGTTAATCTCAACAGCATGGTTTCAGAGTTTTCAAATTATTACGGCCAAGTCTATGCAGCAAATGAGGGAGAGATTGGTCAGTTAACAGAGATGGACAAGACAGCATCAAAGATGTATCTTAACACAAAGAAAGCCATTCACATTCTTGAAGATGAACGAGAAGAAATCACCAAGCAGATCGAAGTGATTAGACATAACCTCAATAAAATTGGAGCTAAACGGAGAACTGAATCCTTCAACAATGTCGAAGTTTCTCTTGAACTATCAGAAGACTCAGAGGTTGAGATTGAAGTAACCTATCAGGTCTATAATGCTCGTTGGAATCCGATTTACGATGTTGACCTTCTTCCAGGAAAAGCAAAACTGCGAAGAATGGCACTCCTCTATAATCAAACGAAAGAGGACTGGAACAATGTAGATCTCATTGTTTCTACAGCTACTGCAAGACCCGTCACGGCAATTGAAGCTACTCCATATTACATTGGAGTTTATGACCCATCTATGGAACGAGCCAGGAGAAGAGATAGCCGTAAAATGAAGAAAGAGGGGAGACCTATGCCAAAATCTGCCCCGATGGCTATGAAGTCCATGGCACCTCCAGCACCTCCTCCAGAGATGATAGAGGAATTTGCGGAAGCAACTGAAACGGTATCAGGAATTGCAGTATATGAACTTCCAAAGAAAGTGACTATTCCTTCGGATAATGAGAAACACCCGATTACACTGATTGAGGAAGAACTAAAATCAGACACTATACACTATTGGTATGCTGAAGGGATGTCAGAGGTAGTCGCCCAGGATAAGGTGACAAATGGAGGTAATGTCATTCTTCCGTGTAAGGTCAAGGTTTACGCTGAAGGTGATTACATTGGAGAAACCTCAATCTCTCAAGTTTCACCTAGAGAGGAATTCAAGCTTGGAACACGAACAGCCTATGATGTTAAAGCAGAGAAGAAACTTGCTCATCGTGAGGTTGAGAAAGCAGGAATTACAAGAGGCAAACTCCGAAGATCCTACAAGTACAGACTTGAGATCCAAAGCTTCTCAAAGAGACCTGTCGAAATAGATGTGTTTGATAGAGTTCCTCATAGTGAGAGTACCTCAATTGAAGTTAAAGCCGAGTGGGAAAAATTCGGTGTGAAGAAACAACACCTCGGTATTCTTGAATGGCATAAATCCATTCAACCCGATGAAAAGACAATCATCGAGTATGAATACGAAGTTTCCTGGGAGAAAGGAATTACGGTACATCCACCATTGCCATAGGAGGTTAGAAGATGAAAGAACTACAAACTAAGATTACAACAGCTACCGTTTTCCGCGATGGTGCAAGAGTCGTTAGAACTGGGAAGACGGAGATAGAAAAAGGAGAGCAGGTCATTCTTGTTGGTGGAATTACCCAGTACGCACACGAGGATAGTTTCAGGGTTAAAGGAAAAGGTCATTCCATTCTTCGAGGTATAGATGTCAAAAGAATCAGCAAAACCTACGAACCAGAAGGCGATACAAAGGAAATGCTCGAGAAACTGAAAGCACTTCAAAAACAACGAAGAGATCTCCAAGATCAGTATGAGGTGCAGCAAACAAGAATCGAGCAACAGACAAAAGTAATGAATCAATTCAGTACAGAATTCGGGAAGTGGTTCAGCGTTGGAGAAACAGGACTTGACAATCTGACCAAGATGGACAAAGTTAACCAAGATATAATGAAGAAAGCAAAGAAAGCCCTTCGGAAGTTAGCTCGTGAGATGCAAGAAATCGATGCAGAGGATGCAGCTATTCGTGAGAATATCCAGCGAATTCAGGGTGAGCGAAGAACCGAAACCCATTCAGAAGTATATGTGACCGTTGATGCAAAACAGAGCACTACTCTCGAATTAGAGGTCACCTACCAGATCTCACCAGCAAACTGGTATTCAACATATGATGTTGATATCGGGGAAGGAACTACTTCTCTCAAACGAATTGCAATGATTTCCAATAACTCAATGGAAGATTGGGAAGACATCAATTTGATTGTCTCAACTGCATCTGCACAACCAGTATCTATAGTCCAACCAAATCCATACTATGTGAACACATTCACAGCTACAACAGCATCAATTGGATATGGTGGTGGAGCTCCTGGAGGTGTAATGAGATTAGTCGCAAGAGATTCTGATGATGAGGAAGGAGAAGAAATGATGGATGGTCTAGTCAGTGGTTTTGCCGAAGAACCGATGCCTGAGATAATCGAAGAGTATGCTTCGTCATCAGAAACTCTCGGCGGAATAACTGTCTATGAAGTTCCAGGCCAGATAACAATTGAGGCAAACAAGGACCCAAGTCCAATCACCCTCACACTTGACGAATTCGAATCTAAGCGACTTCATTATTGGAATGCATATGCAATGCAAGAAGTTGTTGCTCAAGATGAGATAACCAATGGTGACACCGTGCTATTGCCAGGATCAGTCAAGGTCTATGCGGCAGGAGATTACATCGGTGAAACACATTTGGACACGATATCCCCCAGAGAGAAATTCAGACTGGGGACTAGAGCATCCTATGATGTGAAAGCTGAGAGGAAGCTCCTTGAGAAGGATACTGAGAAAGCAGGTTTCACAAGAGGTAAACAGAAACGCGGGTACAAGTACTCACTTGAACTCAAGAATTTCTCCAAGCATGAAATCGAGATTCGAGTTGTTGACAGAATACCATACAGCAACTCCGAGAAGATACTTGTAGAAATGGAAGAGCCAACTCTAGCGTACAAGAAAATGGAATTGGGTATCCTCACATGGGAAACTACGATGACAAAGGATCAAGAACTGAAAATCGAGTATACTTTTGATGTCGAGTGGGAGAGAGACCTAAGTATTAGGCCACCTCTTCCTTAAACACATAAGATTGAGAATTGAGCGCTGGATTTACCAGCGACTCATTTCATCCATAATCGCCACAACACGATGCTGTGCTTTACGGAAATTCTCTAAGGATATGCTTTCATTAGGTGAATGTGCTTTACCTAAGAAATCACTACATCCTACAGAAACCATTGGAACATATTCATTGAAGAGATATAACGGGCCGGAACCTGGACTTGTTGGATGTACGACGAGGTCGTGACCATGAGTCCTCTTGTTGGCTGCATTCACAATCTTAACGAAGGGATGGTCCACGGGAGTTTTTGCCGCGGGATATCCTTCGAAATAGATTACCTTGACATCAGTGAAGCCAAGAGAATCAAGATGCTTCCTGAGTTTCTTGTGAATATCATCAGGATGCATTCCTTCCACAAGTCTGAAGTCAATCTTCACTGTGGCTTTTGCAGGTAGTACCGTCATTGAACCTTTGCCTTGATACCCAGTTGTAATGCCACAGATGTTACAGGTTGGTTCGCCATAGTAGGCTTCTTTGAGTGCTTGGCCTGTGAGTCCATTCAGATACTCATCAATGGCATATTCCTTTTTCAGCTTCTCTTCGTTAAGGTCTATTTTCTCTAATGCTTTCAATTCAGCTTCAGTTAGCGGCTTGATACCGTCATAGAATCCATCAATCGTAATCTTACTGTCCATGTTCTTGAAAGAGTTGAGTGCCCAGACCAGACGATATGCTGCGGAGGGCAGTGTACATGCCATGCTAGAATGAACGTCTCTAGATAATCGAACGACTTCTAGCTCAACAAAGAATACTCCTTTCAATCCTAACCAGGCTTCTTGGGTATCGTTGATATCAGCTCCTCCGAATTCCCAGATCCCACCATCAGCTTTGAGGAAGTCTTTGTTCTTGTCAATATACTCTGGGAGATGAAGACTACCGATTTCTTCTTCTCCTTCAAGAATGAACTTGATGTTGACAGGTAGATCAGTTCGTGTTTCCTTGAATGCCTTTAGTGCCCAAATTCGTGAAGTAGCATCACCCTTGTTGTCTGCAACTCCGCGCCCCCAGAGACGGCCATCTCTAGTTTCTGGTTCAAAAGGAGGAGAGTCCCACAGGTCAAAAGGCTCAGCAGGTTGAACATCATAATGATCATAGAACAATAGAGTTCGTTTTGCGCCTACATCTTTCCATCCTGTAACAACAGGTGCACCACCGGTTATCGGGTGTTGTTTGGTTTCAAGACCTACATCTTGAAGCATCTTCTCCACTAGATCAGCAGTTTCTGGTAGACCTTCACCCTTCGCGGCTACTGTGGGAATGCGTACCAGTTTCGTGAGTGCTTCAATTGCATCATCTTGTGTATCATCAATGTACTTTGTTACTTCCTCATACATGAGAACCACTGAGCAAATCGGTCTGCATTCATCATGATATATCCTCTCTTTTGAACGAGAGCAGTGAACGAACCTCTTATGTGAGCAATGTCTTGTCAAATATGTAGAGAGGTTGAAGTAGATTTGGAAATCATCAAAGCTGATTGGTTGGAAAAAGCAGACCTCGAACAATTATTGCGAAAGAAGGTCAAAGGCAAAGGGAAACTAGAGAAATACCAAGTTGTTTACAGACCTTTCAAGAGAGTCACTCTCAATATGACAGGAAAACGATCTAACGATACAATGCAAAAGGACTCTCTCATTGATGCAGAATTAGCTCCGTTAATTCAAGATGATGACCACAGAATGTTATTGTGGAGACCAAGATATTCGAGCAGTAGTACAATTATTGACGAAGATTTTCATGAACCCGAAATTGATTCGGTTGCAGTACAAAGTGTAATCGATGATATGATGGAGAAACGATGGTATGCTCAAGAGTACGATGATGAAATGAAACCTAAATTGCGACGATTACAGGCGGACCCCCTCTCAACAATCTCAATCATCTTACCTCGAACCCCTGGAGGTCTAAAGAAGGAGCAAGCTCTGATAGAAGACAGAAAAACGTGGCATGCATATATCTTCGCAACCTCACTAGTTACAAATTGTTCCCCCAAAAATATCATCACTTCATCAGATATTGGTAGTACTGTTCTTGTTGAAACAATAATTGCAACCTATCAAGAGGATGACGAGTCGAAGCAAATCCTAGCACTTGAAACTCCAAATACACGTTCCTTCAAAGATACCATCAAAGCTGGAAAGGCACTCACGAGATTGTGTGAATTATACGTCGAATGCCGAGATATAGTATCAAATTCACCGAAGTAACGATGTGTAAGAGGTTCGTTACGCAAATTACAGGTTGAAACTGTTCTCGCTGACTTCGGTACACTTAAAGACCTTAAAGATACACAACCGCTTGGAAAGTAGGAAACTCTTTCCCGGAACGGAGGATAGAGATATTGCTATCAAAACGTAAAATAACTTTTGCAATCATAGCTATGTTCATGTTCTTCCCAGCAGTTGGTATCCCTAATGTAGAGGCGCAAGCCCCTACGATGCCATTTGTCATGGCCTACGGTTCAGACATTGGAGAACTTAATCCATTGCTCTGGCGAAGTGAGAGATCTCACTGGTATGACATGCTGGTGTATGACACATGTCTTAGTTATGATGACGATTTGCTCATAATTCCTTGGCTTGCCGAGAGTTATGCAGTGTCGACCGACGGACTCCAAGTTAACTTCACAATTCGTGAAGGTGCAACTTGGCACGACGGTGAAGATTTAACAGCTAGCGATGTAGCCTTTACATTCGAGTACATTCGGGATGCTCCATCAGATGTTAACTGGTGGACTATACTTCAGAATATGACAGATGCAACTGCCTATGGCAATGTTGTAGTTTGTAATTTCAATCAGCTTTATTCATTCGCTCTCCACAACCTCGGTGAGATTTACATTCTCCCCGAGCACATTTGGGACGATGCACCAGCTGATGATGCTCGATGGAATGACCACACAAACGTAACGGCACATGTTGGTTCAGGTCCATTCGTGTACGTTAACCGTGTACCAGATGAGTACACTACATTGAATAGATTTGCTGACTGGTGGGGTGAGGATAATCCCCTTGTAGGACAGCTACCTAGTATTGATCAAGTTAGAATTGACGTAGTTCAAGGTCAGGACGCCAGACTTCTCGCAATGAGAAACGGCGATGCTGATACCGAACGCTACGAAGTATTCGGTTCATATGTTGACCTAGTGTTGAACTACACTGAGCTTCAGCTTGTTCAGGGTGTGGCCTCACAGTGGGACTACGTACTTGGAATGAACACAACTATCAATGGTCTTAACGACACAGTAGTTAGAAGAGCAATGGCCCTTGCAATCGATCGTGACGAACTTGTCACTATTGGAAGACTCGGCCATGGTACACCTACCTATGCTGCTATTCCTGAAGTCTTCTACCCAGATCTCTATGATGCTGATACCAAATTCATAGAGGATCTTGATGCAGCTAATGCACTTCTAGATGATGCCGGCTACCTTGATACTGATGCAGATGGAACCAGGAACTTCCCAGGATCCACAGATGAACTTGAATTCGATATTATGACTCTGTCATGGGATGACATCTCAGTCGCAACAGGAGTCGGTATTGAAACTCAGATGGCTAGAATTAACATCACCATCAACAACCAGGTTACAGACGACGGACCAATGTACGATGCAATCTACACTGGTCATTATGAGCTGTACACCATGGCACATGGATACAGTGGAATACCTGACTATCCATGGTGGAGATGTCATTCAAGCAACATCTACGAGTGGGGTGACAATGTCCATAACATAAACAACGCAACCGTTGACGATATTATGGATGACTATGTTGCCGCAACACCTGCTACCATTAGTGCAAGAGCCACAGCAGCCTCAAAGGCCGTATTGGACAACGTTCCTTACGTCCCATTGTATCTGTCTGATGATACTCACGCACTGAGGAGGGAATGGGTCAATTTCACAACTCCCGCAGGAGGACCCTTCACAGCCTTCAATCCGCGTTCAATAGTATTCATGTATGATGATGGTACTGGTATCCTACCAGCTACCGTAGATTATACACTATACATAATCATTGGCGCAGGTGCTATCGTCGGTATTATCGTAATCTTCATGATTCTGAAGAGAAGATAATCGTCTAGTTTAACAAGGGACCTTTGGGTCCCTTCCCCCTTTTCTTTTTCAAATACTTCAAAGTATAGATAATACGTGAAATAAAACACTCACAGCGATTGTTCCATCAATATCTTACCTAGTCCGATAGTCTTTAAGGAGGTTATTCAGTGTTAGTGAATATATTCGCAGTAAAGGAGTCCGGACAATGTCTAATGAAAAGTCCACAAGTACATGGAGATATATTGGTCAACGAGCGCTTCAGACAATAGCAATTTGGTTCATTATTATCACGCTCAATTTCATTATCTTCAGAGTAATGCCGGGTGATCCTCGTCAAGCCTTGATTGGTGAGGGGTTAGCACCAGAGCTTAGAATTGCAGTTGTTGAGAGGTTTGGATTAGATAAACCCATGATTGAACAATATTGGCTATATCTAGTCAATCTCTTCGAAGGTGATGTATGCTACTCATTCCAACACCAGGGTGAGCCAGTGATACAAACCATCTTCGCATATAGATTCACCAATACTTTTGTCCTGATGGGAGCATCATTGGTTTTATCAATTATCATTGGAATGGCAGTTGGTGTCTATGCAGCAGCAAGAAGAGATTCATTAGTTGATACTGGTTCCACTGTCGCCTTCCTAGTAGCTTATGCATTACCAGTCTTCTGGATCGGAATACTCATTTTATACTACGTAGGATTCGTAGCAGGTTTGCTTCCTATTGCGGGAACTATCACTAGAGGAGTTGTACATACAGAGTTCCTCCCATACATGTTTGACTACCTACATCATATGATAGCACCATTAATTGTCTTGACACTCTCCTTTATTGGTGGCTTCTATCTTATTATGAGAGATACAGTGCTAGATGTATTCACACAAGATTATATTCTAGCAGCTAGAGCAAAGGGTCTCAAAGAACGAACAATTCTGTATGGACATGCAATGCGAAATGCAATGTTACCAATGGTGAGTGTGATTGCGGTGAACATGCCGTATCTCATTAGTGGGGCAATGATGACGGAATATGTTTTCACTTGGAGCGGACTAGGTTTACTGACGTATAACGCGGTATTATCCGTAGACTATCCAGTGTTGCAAGGTGTTTTCTTATTCCTAGCAACGATAGCAGTGATTTCGAATTTTGTTGCGGATATTTCATATCTGTATCTGGACCCGAGGATTAGATATTGAGGAGCTGTATTGAGAATGAATGAAGAAATACTTGATACTAAAGATTCGATTGAAATGAAATCTCAGAGGAAACCAATACATCTTTCGATAGTGTCCATAGGTGCATTCCTGCTCATCACACTAGCTCTTCTATTAGTGATGGATATGTTCATTGTTGGTCTAGCACAGAACTTGGCAATTTCACATGCAGGTGTTGCAGAATTAGTAGGAACTGAACCCGTTCCTACGTACGTCATGGCAATAAGAGCAACTGCTATGTTATGTCTTGCAGTTTCAATTTGGTTCGGATTATTAGGAGAGAAGATGTACCTCCATCGACCTGGGAGGATCATCCAGAAGTTATTGATGGTCACTGCCAATATGCTGGTCTACGTCATGTTTGGTTTAGGAATCGGGATAATTTTGACCTTTGCAATGTTCTTATGGAATCCCACATTCCTAGTAAACTGGGAAGAAAGGGATCTAACTATCTATAGAGCAGGAATTGTAGGAATAGTCCTTTCACTGATGTTTGGACAATTTCTCATTACTGTAGGAATAGGTATACTGGCAGTCTTTAGTGTATATCTCTGGAAACCGAGTGAATCACAGGAACTAAATATCTTAGGATTTGTTTTCATCGTCAATGTAATTATAGTCATTGCAGCAACAATACTACTCACTGGTTTTAGCTTTGCAATGTCTCCAGCTTTCTCTTCACCACTTTCGAGTTTCCTCACACCTATAGGTGCAGGAATAGTATCGCTTGCGCCAGGACTATTGGTAGTAATCCCACTGTATCTATTCCTACCAAAGGTGATCAGAGACCTCTGGAATATGAGACCTAGCATCGAATCATTCTGGAGAGAATTTCTGTACCATCCAATGGGACTTTTGGGTTTGGTTATCATTGGGTCAATAGTAATCATGGCAGTATTTGCACCCGTTATTGCACCGTACTATTGGGAAAATCCCAGTGATGCACCTATTCTTCTGGATCAATTACATCAACCTCCAAGTCCGGAACACCTTCTAGGTACGAATCAGAACGGCGCGGACATCTTTAGTCGGGTTATCTATGGTTCGCAAATCTCTCTTCTGATTGGATTTGCAGCAGCAATGATTGCAGTATTCTTGGGAACCACTGTTGGTCTTCTTTCTGGATACTATGGTGGTATCCTTGATGTCATTCTCATGAGGATTACTGATGTTTTCCTTTGCCTGCCAACTCTACCTTTGATGCTGATATTCCTATTGCTGTTTGGTCAAGGATTACAGAATGTCATCATTGTAATAGCAATACTAGGTTGGACAGGTACCGCAAGAATGGTGCGGAGTGAGGCACTTTCCTTACGAGAGCGGCCTCTTACAGAGGCGGCACACGCACTTGGTGCGAGTGATGGATATATTCTCATTCATCACATCTTACCAAACACCCTTCCACTTATCCTTGCAAATATGATATTGGGAGTTGTCACTGCTATACTCAGTGAAGCAGGAATTGCATTCCTAGGCTTTGTTGACATTCACGGTCAACCTAGCTGGGGAATCATACTACACTGGGCATGGAAGAACGCAGCTCTATTGGCAAACAAGTGGTGGTGGTTCATGCCTCCAGGTTTGCTAATAATGCTAACAACGCTCGGCTTTGTCTTCATCAGTCATACAGCAGACAAAGTTGTCAATCCACGATTACGAGGGAGGCGTTAATCGATGGCGTCAAACGACCCAGTCCTTCAGGTTAAAGACCTGGCAACATACTACTATCTTGGCGATAAAGAGCTCAAAGCGGTTGATGGTGTCAGTTTTGACATTTCAGCTAGGAGAACTCTTGGATTAGCAGGAGAATCTGGCTGTGGAAAGACGACAACTGCCTATAGCATCATGCGCATTCTAGCAGAGAATGGCAAGATTGCAAGAGGGAGTATTAACCTCGGTGGCGTTGAACTTACCGAACTCTCAGATGAAGAAATGAGGCAACTTAGGTGGAAGAAGGCATCAATCGTCTTCCAATATGCTATGAATGCGTTCAATCCAGTTCTACGAATCGGCAAGCAGATAGTGGAAGTCATCCAAGAGAAAGATGATTTTTCACAGGATGAAGCGGTTCAAATCGTGAATGACCTATTTGATGAAGTTGGGTTGAAACCTGAAAGACAAACTGACTATCCTCATGAGTTTAGTGGAGGAATGTTACAGCGAGCAATCATTGCTCAAGCACTTGCCTGCGATCCTCAGCTAATTATAGCTGATGAACCTGTTACAGCACTGGATGTCATTGTACAGAACAAGATACTTGACTTATTGAGAAAATTGCAGGATAAGTATAACCTAGCAGTTCTCTTCATCACTCACGACTTGTCTGTTGTCGCAGAGAATTGTCATGACGTAGGTATCATGTATGCTGGCAATCTGGTGGAGTGGGGAACAGCTGAAGATGTCTTCAAGCGAAGTGTACATCCCTATTCATACAAGCTCATAGGAGCATTTCCAAGTGTTGTAGGACCCAAGAAGAGACTGGAGTTCATACCCGGGTCTCCACCCAATCTTCTCAGTATTCCAAAAGGCTGTAGATTCCATCCACGATGTCCTTTTGCACAGGCGAGGTGTGAAACTGATGTTCCTGAATACACAGAAGTTACAGATGGACATTTTGCAAAATGTCACTTTGCGGGTGAGCTTGATCTTGGAGGTGGTGCATAATGGCATCAGAACCAATTCTCAGAGTAGAAGAAGTCAGAAAGTGGTTCCCAGTTAGAAGTGGTCTGTTTTCCTTCAGAGGGGGACAAAAATATGTGAAAGCGGTCGACAATGTTAGCTTTAACATTGAGAAAGGCGCATCAATCGCTATTGCTGGTGAATCAGGATGTGGAAAGACAACCCTTGCCCGTACAATACTTCGTCTTATCAAACCATCTGGAGGTGCTGCCTATTTCAAGGACGAAAATATCTTTGAAATGAATCGACTCGAACTCAATGAGTTGCGATTGAAAATGCAGATTATCTTCCAGAACCCATTCGAAGTGCTTGATCCAAGGCATACTGTGATAGACCTAGTTGGTGAAGGATTGAACATCCACAAGCTTGAGGAAAGTGATGAGGTTCTCCACGACAAGGTAATATCTGCTCTTGAAGATGTTAGACTTGTCCCAGCAGAAGACTTTGCAACAAGATATACACATGAGTTGTCTGGAGGTCAGCTTCAAAGGATTGCGATTGCGCGATCACTCATTCTGAAACCCGAGTTGATCATCGCTGACGAACCGGTTTCAATGCTGGATGCTAGTATTCGAACTGAGGTCATGAACCTCATGACGGATTTGCAGAAGGAGAAAGACCTGACATACATCTTCATCACTCATGATCTGGCCCAGGCTAGATACGTTGGTGATTATCTGATCATAATGTATCTGGGAAGGATTGCAGAGATGGGACCCATGGAAGATGTTATTCAGTCACCTCAACATCCCTACACCAAAGCATTGGTTTCGAATATTCCAATTCCAGATCCAACCATCGAAAGAGAACGAATCATGCTACCTGGAGAAACTCCAACACCCATCGACTTACCGCCAGGCTGCCGATTCAAGCCGAGATGTCAGGAATTTGGAGCTCAATGCAAACCAGATGAACCACAGTTGCAAGAAGTTGCAGATGGGCACTTCGTTGCATGTTGGTTTGATTAGAATAAAGCTGGAGTCTGCTGCGAATTTCGTACGGAGACTTCCAGTATCTTCTTCTTTTTAGAAGTCAGATTGCCAAGGCAACAGAATATCTGACAAATACTCTGAGATACAGGCTTATCAGCACTCAGGTTTTTTTTAACAGGAGAACGATGATCGAAGATGCGCCACAGAGTAGTGATTGGAAAGCCCTCACTTCAGTCTACAATTCAGCTTTCTTCTGCAGCCTAGGATTCTTTGTCGTGAGCTTCCTGATTCCAATAATAGCCTATGGGAGTATGGGAGCAACTGCTACAGAGGTTGCTTTGATCTTTTCCTTACTAACTCTAGGCCTAGCAATCTTTTCACCTGTTGTTGGGAAAATTGCAAAGAGAGGTCGTCGACGAAGCTCAATCTTCATTGGTTCGTTGGTGAGAGCTATTGCATATACAGGTATGGCAATTTCTATCGTAATGGGTGACAAGTACATCCTAATTTTCAATAGCCTTCTCTGGGGTCTCGGAGCGGCATTTTACAAGGTCGGAAGCGATGCAGAAATCTCCGAACGTGTACTGCATGAGAATAGAGCTGAGGCATTTGGAAAACGATCGGCTGCAAACGGTAAGGGAAGTGTGGTTGGTGCTTTCATTGGCTTCACGATAATATTTTCTTTTGACTCTGGAATAGTCCTTGTCTTTCTGTTCTTTGCTGTAATGAATCTCATTGGTGGTTTAATCGTAATCACCAACAGACCTCCCTTAGAAACCATCAAGAGCCAGATAACTTCTATTGGATCTAAAAGTCTAATCAGCTTGGGAATTGCAGCATTGGTTCTTGCAGCTGCAATTGATACGTTCATCAGTGCGCTTCTTTCACCTTTTGTTGAACTCTATATCATTGAAATGTTCACATCCGATCTAACTACTATAGCACTCATCTATTTGCCTGGGGGAATATTATCTGGAATGTTTGGAGGGCAGTTAGGAAGAATTGCTGATAACAAGAACAAGATAGTCATCGTTTCAGCAGCAGTGCTCATTGGAGCTATTAGTACACTTGCGCTAGTATTCATGCCGAGTCTTCTTCCCTTCCCGTACAATCTTCTTTCAATCGCCATTCTATTCAGTATTGGAAGTGTAACAGGTATAATGGCATACACAGTGATGTCATCGGTTTTTGGTTCTGCATATGAAGGGAGAGCAAGTGAAGGATTTGGAATGTTTGAGGCAGCTATGGGCTTTTCTCGATTCTCAGCACCACTAGTCGGGGGTCTCCTCTGGGATTTTCTAGATCCTACTGCACCATTCATTCTGGTAGGTCTCTCAGGATTCATATTAATTCCAATCTATATTCATGGCATGAGACAGTATGAACGAACTAGAATGATGTCCGAAAAATAAACGGTGTAACAGACACAAGGAATATAACAAACGATTCTCGGAATGTAGTCATACCAGATACGAGAGTGTGCATTCTCATGGTAGTTCGTGTTGGAATAAACGGATTTGGAAGGATTGGCAGAGGATTCTTGAGAGCAGTTCAAGGCAACAAGGATTTTGATATTGTTGCTGCAAACGATCTCACTGATGAAAAGACCCTTGGCCATCTTTTGCGCTACGATACAGTGATGGGTCGCTTTGATGGTACTGTTGAAACAGGACAAGGCAAAATTACTGTGAATGGTGATGAAATCAAGGTGCTTTCAGAGAGAGACCCTGCAAAGCTTCCTTGGAAAGAATTAGGAGTTGACATTGTTGTTGAATCAACAGGTTTCTTCCGAAAGAGAGAGGACGCTGAGAAACACATCACAGCAGGAGCGAAGAAAGTTCTACTGAGTGCTCCAGGTAAAGGTGAGATGTTTACAGTTGTCTTGGGTGTGAATGATGAAGGATATGATCCGGATAGTCATCATGTAATCTCAAATGCATCATGCACTACCAACTGTTTAGCACCACTAGTCAAGGTAATGGATGAATCCTTTGGTCTTGAGAAAGGTCTCATGACGACAATTCATGCAGTGACTAACGATCAGCGGATGCTCGATATGCCCCACAGTGATCTGAGAAGAGCTCGTGCAGCTTGTTGGAACATTATCCCAACCACAACTGGAGCGGCAAAAGCAATTGGTCTTGTCTATCCTAAGGCAAAAGGTAAGTTAGATGGAATGGCAATGCGAGTTCCAGTCATGGATGCGTCAGTTGTAGATCTCAACGTAGTTGTTGAGAAAGAAGCCACTGAAGATTCCGTAAATGCAGCCTTCAAGAAAGCAGCAGAAAGCGGTAGTCTTGCTCCATATCTTCAATACATAGATGAACCACTGGTTTCTTCGGACTTCATTGGTGACCCCCATTCGTGCAGTTTTGATTCTGCTTTTACAACAGTAATGGGAAATATGGTGAAGGTTCTAGGCTGGTACGACAATGAGCAGGGTTATGCTACAAGAATGGGCGACCTTGCAGCATTCGTTGCAAAGAGAATGTGATTTGAAATAAGAACTGAGTTCCCTCTGAGGGGGAACTCTTCTTTCTTTTACTGCTGGAGATTGATAATATCCATGGAGCCGATAAGTAGAATTGACTCTTCGACAAATCAGCTTTTTTTTAGAGGAATCAACGTAGTCAAGTTAGTAAGAGAATTAGATTATGAGTCAGTATTCTACCTGCTCTTGCACGGTTCACTTCCAACTTCAAAACAACGTAGAGTAACTAGAAGTAAGATGATTTCATTTAGAAACCTCTACTCTAAGGATATGGAATCACTCCAGTCGCTTACCCGTAAAATGGATTCAATCATTTCAGAAAATTCATTGAACTTGGAAGATGCATTTCTTGCATTTGTGTCACTATCAGCAATCGTCACAGCTTCATCACTAACTAAATCTACTGGAGTTGAAATGAGGTCCCAAGATCCATACTTGTATCATGCAGCAAATCTCCTCTGGATGACTACAGGAAAGAAATCATCCGAACAAGACATCAGTGATTTTCAATCATGTCTGATTCTCCATATGGATGATCCAGACAATCCTTCACTCACTGGATTAAGCACTGCTATCTCAGAAGGCAAGTCCATTTCGAAGAGCTTGACCGCAGCTCTAACTGAACATGTTGGTGTTCTCCATCATGGAGCAGGAACTGAAGCAGTTAGAATGTTCAAAGAAATCAGAAACCATGAAGATGTTACCAATTATCTTAGACAGCGGATCGAAGATGGAAACAAGATCTTCGGGATGGGTCATCGTATGTATCGGGGTTTTGATCCACGTGCTTTGTTCTTGAAAGAGATGCTTCATCGTCGAGCAACTGGCACAGACAATCAATGGTTTATCGAAGTAATTGAAAGAGTTACACATGAGGGAAGTAGACTTCTTTCAGAACTCAAAGGTATTCAGGCACATCCTAACGTAGATCTATACAATGCTGCAACATATGCAACATTTGGATTCTCACCAGAGTTCAATACTACACTCTTTGCGTTAGCACGTGTTGCAGGCTGGTCTGCGCATATCCGTGAAATTCAATCTGAGTGAGTAATCATTTGTATGAGAACACTTTTCTTTTACCGAAGATGCTCATCGCATTATCGGAGGATAATAACAAGTGAAAGCAATCATCAATGCAACAATTTTCTGTCCAGTTAATGGACTCATCAAAGGCGGTACAATTCTATTTGACAAGAAAATCAAAGAAATTGGTAAGACCGTTGTTATTCCAAAAGGAACGAAGACTATCGATGCAGAAGGAAAGTTTGTAGTTCCTGGATTCATAGATGCACATACCCATCAGGGTCTCTTTGACGGTTCAATAGGTTGGGCGGGAGCTGATGGCAATGAGATGACAAAACCTGTAACTCCAGAAATGAGAGGTATTGACTCATTCAATCCAGACGAGCCTTCATTGAAAGAGGTCTTGATAGGTGGAGTTACTTGCATTAATACTGGACCAGGTTCTGGTAATGTAATTTCAGGAGAGGCTTTTGTAATCAAACCAACGGGAGCCGCTGTTGTTGATGAGATGATTGTAAAGGCACCATCAGGATTGAAAGTTGCCTTTGGTGAGAATCCAAAACGTGTGCATGGTGCTGAGAAGAGAACACCATCAACAAGAATGGGAGTTGCTTCGCTTCTGAGGAAAGCCCTTGTTGACGCAATAAATCACAAGAGAGAACTACAAGCTTATCTAGATAAAGCAGAAGAAGCAAAGAAGAAAGCTGAAACTCCTCCGAATCCACCAAAGAGAGACCTAGGTCTCGAAACTCTGATCAAGGTAATCAATCGAGAAATCCCAATCCATGCTCATGCACATCGAGCAGACGATATTGCTACCGTGATTAGAATTGCTAAAGAATTCGATATTGATGTGGTCCTCATCCACTGCACTGAAGGGCACAAGATTCTAAAACTAGTTGCCAAGTCCAAGTTTCCCGCAGTCATTGGACCTACAATCATGTGGACAAGTAAACCTGAAACTCGTGAAAGAGGATTCAAAACCGCCGTAGATTTGAACAAGGCAGGTGTCAAAGTATGTTTGCAGACTGACTCCCTCACTCCTATGAACTACTTCCCCATTCTCCCGATGAATGTAATCAAGGAAGGAATGAGTAGAGAAGATGCTCTCAAATGTGTAACCATAAATCCTGCTGAGGCGTTAAGGATCGATGACTTAGTTGGCTCATTGGAGTCTGGTAAAGATGCAGACATTGTCATCTGGTCAGGAGACCCCTTTGATTTCTACAGTAAGGTTGACCAGGTATTCATCAACGGAAGTAATGTGTCTCTGAAATGAAGTGGGAGAGTGTAAGATGAGAAGAGTACCATTCATAATTGGCATTTTGATGATTCTCATTGGAGTGTACGCTTTCTGGTACTACTTCCAAATTTTGATCTATGGAGATTTTATTGAACAGCTATACTTGTGGATATCTGCACTAGTGGTTGCTATTCTTCTCATCTCATTCGGTCCAGGTGTAATAGTTTGGGCATATGCAACTTCATACCAAACATCATACAAACAGATTGCTAAACAGAAACAGTGGCAAGTTATCCAGATACCTCTACAATGCCCTGAATGTCAGAATGAAATCTCAATCCGAAGCTTGGAATGGATTGGTGATGAAGAGGCCCGATGTTCCTTCTGTTCAAAGGACTTGGAGATTCGAACAAGTAGAAGCTATATGTAATCACTCGGGAGTTTCAGTTGTTTCAGTAGGTTCACTAGAATAACTCATTGGTGGTTCAAGTTTTCCAAAGTACTCGACATTCTCTGCAAGTGTTTCCATGATTGGAAGTTCATATGGACACTTCGTTTCACATTCTCCGCACTGAACGCAGTTCTTGGCGGTTTCTATTGCTTTGGCTGTGTTATTGTAATATCTATCACCGTAGCTAGGAACCAGCTGTGCATTCATAACCCAAGATATTGTCACACCATTGGGACAAGGCATGCAATACTCACACCATCGACAGAACCTAGTTCCTAATTCATCTCTCTTCTCTTTGATACGTTTTTCATCATAAGGTGTGAGATCCCACGAGCCTTCGACAATGTCTACAATTTGTATCAATTCTTGAAATCTCTGTACACCAGGATCTGGAAGAACATTATCGAATTGAAGTAGATACTTTATTGCTAAGTCAGCATGGCGCAGGTTTCCACCGGCAAAAGGTTTCATACCGATGAAGCCCACATCCAATTTCTCTGTTAAAGGAACCAATTCATCCACCGCTTCGTTATTCACGAAGTTAATAGGAAATTGAACAGTTTCGAACTTACCCGACTCCACCATCTTGAGAGCTGTATCTATTGAATGACTGCTAAAACCGATATGACGAATGGCTCCTGTTTCAAGTGCTTCCTTTGCAGTCGCCATTGCACCATCCTTTGCCATAATCCTCTTGTACGCCTTATCGTTGTTTACACCATGAAATTGCCATATATCGATGTAGTCGGTTGCCAGTCGTTTCAAACTCAACTCTAGATGTTTCAATGCGCCCTTTTGGGTTCGAACCGCCGTCTTTGTAGCTATGACAACCTTCTCTCTTCGATCGGCTACTCCTTTTCCAATTATCTCTTCGCTAGTAGTCTTTGAGCTTGTATAACCATTCGCAGTGTCAAAGAAAGTGATTCCTAAATCAGCTGCATATCTTATGATATCGATAGCATCTGCCTCATCCATCCTGAGAATTGGAATTCCACCAATACCTACTCTGGACACATCGAGTTCAGTTTTTCCTAATCGCATTGTCTTCATAGAATTCCGTTCCTTAATGTTCTCTATGAAACGAAGAGAGGTCTCGTAATAAATTTTGCAACTCAAGTACTAAAGAATAATTACGGATAATTCAACATTATATTATACTTGAAGCTAAATCTTGCGTCGTCCGATTCAGTTTATTATATAGAAGCTGAAGATATTTTCATGACAGATGAGCAAACACACAAATTCCAAAATAAACTTGAAACCACATACGAACGCTATTATCAGAATGTGTATTCGAGAGTTGTTGAATTCTACAGGGAATTGGAAAAAACAGTTCCCGAAGAACAGCTTACAGCTGCGTTGAGAACATGGAGTGAGCGTTCAAGCATCAATTCAGTAGGAGACCAACGAGCAGCGAACTTCGAAGAGTTCAAAGACTACTGGAAGACTGTTTCGTATGGGGACCAATTCTCTAACCTCGTGACAGTCGAGTTTCCACATGAAACAAAAACAGAGCTTCAATGCAAGTATTCAGAATGTCTTTTTGCGAAAACATTTCGAGATCTTGGTGCTGAGGACCTTGGTAAGATCATTGGGTGTGATGTGGATCACGTCTTCATTCAGACTATGAATCCAAATCTCAGACTGGAACGTTCAAAGACATTGATGGAAGGTCATGACCAATGTAATCACACATTCATTTGGGAGGAATAGTCCACTATGGATGAACGCGCTCGTAAACAACAACCTGCCACTGACGCGCCTCATGGAAGAACCGCCGCACAAAGCCCTTGGAACGAACAATCTCTTCAACTACCTCAGTTGGGTGGATGAAAGTTCGAAACGGATTTCGTTGAATTCGAAATTGGAGATTCGCGAGGGCACAGAGAATCCTTGTCCACCATGTGTTTCGGGGATACACAACACCGTACATTCTTTCCGCTCGTTCTGAAGAAAGACCAACAAGAGCACTCACATCGTGGTAGCAACAGATGACCCGATCCAACGTAACAATATCCCGTTGAGGGACGTCCTTGGCAAGGTCAATGAAGTTGCCATGTAGATGACTTATACTGTCTGCGTGTCCTTGACGGGTTGCTTCTTCTTTTACAGCTTTGACATATGCCAATGAGGCTTCCACATTGAAACAGCTGCTCACACCCGCCTTCAGAAGTTCATGCTGAATGGTCCCCACTCCACCTCCAATGTCTAGGTGTGTCATTCCGGAGATGTCTTCTTCTTTGAGCGCATCAATCAACATGTTAGTGTTCTTGGATGGACCTGCTTTACGATACTGTTTGAGTTCCCTAGCTGCTCTCTTCTGATCGAACTTGGACTCAATGCCTTGACATTGGCAACAGCTCATTATTGCTTTCCCTCACCAATTCACTCTTTCGTAACAATGATCTCAGGAGTCACGGCCTCAGTTAGACAATAATATGCTGGGCATCGTTTCACAGTGATTTGACGTATCTTGTCTACTTCCTCATCACTTGCTTCGGTCTTTGCGTTTACACTCAAGGTCATTTTGTTGAGAATCGGATTATCTGCCACACCAAAACTTATTGACATGTCGAGATCTGCCTTAGCCGTGACAGTCAATTCTTCAAGTTCAACACCCTCTATAGCTGCCCATTTCGCAAATGTCGCAGCAAAACAAGACGCAATCCCGAATAAACAATATTGTATTGGATTTACCGATGTCCCGCCACCACCCAAGAACGAAGGCTCATCAGCATAGAGAATTACTCTGCCATTCTCGTATTTGAGTTCGGATTCAAACTGAGGTCCTTTCTCTCCCAATCTCCATTTGCCCTCTACTTTCAAAGTCTTGAGGGCGGACTCCGAATCCTTTTTAGCTTTCTCGATTGTTTTGTCAAAGGCTTCAATGTTGACTCTATTTACTTCCATTTTGTTAACTTCCATTTGTGATGCTGCTAAGCAAGTCAGTTAAGCTACTCTATCTCGATAACTGATTGACTAGAAAGTTACATCTCGATATGCTTACACATTATTTGGTTAATAATTGTACCCCCTCTACCAGCCGTCTGATATAACAGCAGGAATTGTTTCTATTTTGAACAGAGTACTAAATCCGTTCACAAATTCCAATCTTGGATGGATCTGATAATAGATTCTTGCTCATCTTCAGAGAGCCTATGAATTGGTGGTCTACATTTGCCGCCAACCAGTCCAACATGATCCAATGCGGTCTTTACAACTGGGACGTTATTTGCCTTTCCTCGGCCTTCTCTCAAAAATTCAAGGGGAGTGATCATTTTTTGAATTTCCATAGCTCTAACATAGTCACCAGTCTTGAGCGCATTATACATATCCGTAGTGACTGATGGTGCAAAGTTACCAAGACCACTTGTGAAAGCTTCGGCTCCTACCATCCAGAAAAATGGAGCAAACCGCTCAGCGGTGCCGCAGGACCAGACTATTGATGTACCTAGATCTTGAACGGTTTTAGCAAAATCTACAATCCTTCCAAAAGCATACTTGACTCCAACAAGAGAATCGAATTGCATCAATTTTCTAAGCACATCATCCGAGAGCAATGGGCCTTTCTTGTAAAGCACAACGTTCATTCCTTCAGCATTATTTAAAATTGATCTGTAATAGTCATATGCACCGTCCTCAGATACAAACACATGTTGAGGATACATGATCATCACGGCACTGACACCAAGAGACCTAGCTTTCTCAATTTGTGCTAATGCCGTTTTTATGGAATGTCCTACTCCAGACATGATAGTGGATTTACTTCCGACTGAGGTAACTGAAGCAGTAAGAACCTCAAACCATTCTTGCTCGGACAGAGAATAGAATTCTCCTGTATTTCCATTAGGAATCAAAAGGGGAACCTTGTGATCTGTAAGGAATTTGAGGTTACGATTGATTCCCTCTACATCGATAGTAGATAAATCAGATGAGAAGGGAGTTGTTGTAGTTACAGAATATCCGCGTAGAATTTCCTTAAACTTTTCAGGTTCCATAATATCACCGTCTAAATTAGTCTTGAAGAATCCAACTGAAATATTACTCGATTGCAACCTATGGATAATTGTTTAGTACATTGAATTTACTTTCAGGAGAGTCAAAGTCGATAACGAATTCTTTGAACATACCAGTACAGGGATTGCCAGGTGTCACGTTGAGTCTGAATTCAAGTGTATCATCATTTATACCAGAAACTTCTGCGATGTAACTATAGACCGTTTCACCTCGATAGGGTTCAGTTCGAGGATTTGGCGAAAGATGACGACATATTGAATCAAACCCGCGACTTTCTGAATGATTGCTCAACAATTGAGTCATATCCATCATAGATGTTGCACCTAAGAAAATTTTTGCAGCTTCCTGACGCCGCCGCTGACTTGTACTCAAAGGTCCTCCTGCTTCACGTTCGGCTAATGATGCACGACGCAGAATATCCGTTGTCGGAAGTACTAGATGGTGATTCGTTCTGGTAATGATTTTTGGATCTTGTTCCAAAACAGCAACTCCATCTCCAATCTCAATTGCGCCTACTCCATCTGGGGATGCAAGAATGAAATTACACCATTGGTAGCGTTCTCCGCTTTCCAAGTTTTTCTGAACAATATCAAATGCATCCTCGATAGATTTCGTTTCTCTTAGAATTCGCTCAAGAAGAATATCGTATGGTTTGTGAGGTGTAATCAGAACAGTTGTATTGCATGCAGCCAGACCGTATCGATTGAATCCAAAAGATGCACCTCCAAATTCACCATCACCCACATTGATTCCAGTTATGAAAAAGACATCACTCTCGAAAACAAGAGTATCTCGAAATCCACCCCAAATTAGATCGCGGTTCTTAAGGAGATAGTATCTATCGCCAATTATTTTGGCACCTGCAGTACATCCATCTGACATGAGCCCCAATCGAAATTGAAGTATATCAACATTATTCGTCTTTGGAAAGTTCATCTAGCATTTCAAATGGGGGAGGAAAATTGTCGGTATCAATGACCTTCTGTTCTTTCACTGAACCCATTGTACGAAGTAATGAGATTACTAAGAGCAATGCCATGAAGTTGAACGCGGAGTTGATGAAAGCGAGTGGTTGGACAGATAGGAATACGTACTCTGCAAAAATCCCACCAATGATCGGACCAATCCAGCCGCCAGCATTTTGTGCACCGTAAACTAGAGACATAGCTCGACCTCTCTCGTCTTCTCCAGTTATGAACGCCGCAAGTGCAGCTGTGGCCGTTGAAGACAGCGGATAGATAGGAAGTGCCCACATGATTGTCGCAATTATTGGATCCGTAACGAGTCCGAAAAGAAATGAAAATATTGTATATGAAGAATAAGCAATTATTAGAACCTTGATTGGACCCCTGCGGTCTATAATCTTTCCAACGTAACCAGTGATTATCACAGCAATTAGGGTTGCAACTGAATTAGAGATTCCAACGAATGCAGTTACTCCACCTAGTTCATCTACAATCATAATAGCAAGAAACGCTCCAATAGCATTCATTCCAATCTGACTAAATGCAACTGCAACTGTTAAGCGACTCATTCCAGGTTTCTTCATAATATCGATTAAGCTCTTCTGGGTTTTTCCAGCTACGTCATTGAATGGAATGTCTTTGATGAGAATGCCAGAACTAGCAGTAGCTCCCAGTGACAGTGCAGCAGCAACAATGAATAGATATCTCATCCCAACAATGTCGTATAGTATTCCGCTTGATAGCGCCCCACAGAACCATCCCGCAGATTGAGCTGCAACAAAATATCCCAATCGTTCACCTTTGTTGTCAGCATTCGTAGTGAGATGAGCTTGACCCATAGGTAGTGCCGCAGACGAAAAGATCGCACCAATAGCAGCTACAAGTAGGTATTGGAGGATATCAGCTACAAAAGCATAGAAGATGAATGTCGATGCATATCCAATGAATCCAATAATCATGAATACTCGACGTCTCTTCCAACGATCCGAGAGTGATCCCCACACTGGAGCCATCACCATAATGATGAATGCCGGCAACGCATATGCCAGTGATAGTTCCAAGAATGAAGTGGCACTTAGATCATGCTTGATAAAGAATGTGGCAAATTGCCAGCTAATAGCTTGCGCAGTCGCCATGCAAGCGTACGCAAGATATACTGATGCAACTGAGCGATTCAAAAATGCCATAGTGTGAGAACCTCTGTATTGAACCGCCACACCGTCTTATCCTCCTTAAGGAGTTAACTAGTAGGTGCGATGAATCATGCATCCTCATCAGTAGACGGATTGCGCATGTGCGATAGTATATTATCGGGCAATCGGTGAATTATTCGAATCCTTGTGGCTGACTCTGAATCACTAACAGCTCTAGATGAGATTTATGTTGAACTCGAGCAAGTAGTTGAAACTGAAAGGCCATACTTCTTTCAACTTGATGTCTTGAAAGCTATCGCCATTGCATTTGTAGTAATGGATCATAGTTTGACATGGGAAATCAAGGGAGCGATGGGAAGTACATTCTGGGAAAGGCTCTCAATCCCATTTTTCCTTATAGTGATGGGTTTCAATCTGGCGTATTCTTGCAAATATAGTGGAGCAACAACTCTAAGAGAGTTGTATTCAAAGGTGTATTTCAAGGGGAAGATTGTACGTTACGTACTACCCTTTGCAGTGTTATACATGGGTTCAATCTTGGTTGGTCTGTATACGGGGATTTTGAATTTTGATAATCAGACACTCCTAGGTGTTCTGCCGTTCTGGGGTCCAGGTAATTGGTTCATTGCATTGTTTTTTGGATCAATAGTTGTATTTCCTGCACTCTATTGGCTATTTGAGAAGCAACCTACCTTAACATTGGTTCTCTGTTTTCTTTCAGAGATAGTCCTTCAAGCTATCTTGTACATTTGGTTCCCATATCCAATAGAAACAGAATTCGCGGGTTTCATTGTTTCTGCAATACGGGTCAGTGTCTTCTTCTATCTCCCAGCAGTAGGACTAGGTTTGTGGTTTTCAAAGGGTTACAATATTCGGGACCAGAGAAATTGGTTCTTATTTCTGTACTTCCCAATTAGTGTATTTTTCATGGTTGATTATGTGACTGGATTCTTTGCATCTATTCCGAGTGGATTTGGTTATACCATTATGTGGATTCAGAATTTCATTCGTGGGGATTATACTCTTCTTTTCTATGGTTATGCTGCAGTCCTGTTCCTCATTGCAATGGTCGACCTACCTCAACAAGCAAGTGGTAGAGTGGAGAAATTTGTGCAACAAGTTGGAAGAGCATCTTATCACATCTTACTATTTCAGATATTCTGGATGTCCCTTGTCTATTATTGGATTTCAGTTGATGCATCAATCAATCATTTCATTCCAGACTTTGCAGTTCAACTAGGATGGTCAACAGATCCATTCTATATTCCGTTCTATCTAATGAATCTCACAATTAGCTTCGCGGGAGGTCTGTTATGGTATAAAGCAGAGAAGAAAGCAGCGAAGAGTGGAAAGCTATGGTATCGACATGTGTGAATGGCACGAACAGAACTCCTTTTCGTTTTATGCGCTAGCCACAGAGTATTTCAATGGTATTTCTATTGAAAAATTATGTCAACCGAAGATTCCGATGTTACTCTTAGAGTGGAGAATCTCAAAGCATTCTACACCTCGAAAAGCGGTCTTATTAGAGGAGTAAATGACATCTCTTTTGAAATACTAAAGGGAGAATCAGTAGGTCTCTTCGGGGAGTCCGGTGCAGGGAAGACTTCGGTTGCAATGGCAATCCTAGGTATGTTTGACAATCTTTCCCGGTACTATTCTTCAACTGCTGCAAACGTAGAGAACAAACGTCTCTGGAAATTGAAAGATGAGGCGAAAAAGAAGGGGCTCACCTCAGAAGAGATGGGAGTGGAGCTACCAGGTGTTGAAGGGCACCTCTGGTTCCGAGGTAAAGATCTTCTTACTTTGGATGAAAAGGAGTATCGGAGAATTCGTGGAAATGAAATCACGTACGTACCTCAGGGGTCAGCAAAGTCACTAAATCCCTATTCAACCTTTGAAGAACAGACTGCGGAAGTTCTCCGCGCACATGATGATGATAATCCACTTACAGAATGGCAAGTAATGAAGCGAGTCCTACAGTCTCTAGACCTTGTTGAGCTTGGTGATGTAGACATTCGAAAAGATATGAAGCCAGCCCAATTCAGTGTAGGCGAAGACCAACGTGTACTGATAGCTATGGCACTTATACCCAAACCCAGGCTGTTGATTGCTGATGAGCCTACAACCGCTGTAGATATGGCAATTCAGTTACGAATTCTTGATGCTATCCAGATAATTCGCAATGAGACAGACCTCTCTCTCCTAATGATCAGTAATAACCAGGGAACAATCTCTCAAACGTGTGACAAAGTAGCAGTGATGACAGCAGGTAAGATTGTTGAATTTGGAACTACTGCGACAATCATGAACTCGCCAGGACATCCTTTCACTCGTGCTTTCATAATGAGTAATCCAACGATGGAAATCATTCGAAAGATGAAAGAGAAGGGACTCAGAATACGCGGCATTCCGGGAAAACCTCCAGATCTCGCACAACCTCTTGTAAGTTGCCCATTCAGTGGAAGGTGCGAATATTGCGAGGAAGAATGTAGAACGAGTATTCCAGAATTCCGTGAGGTCGAAGACAATCACTTTGTTATGTGCAGAAGATATGAGGAATTGCCTGAGTGGTAGTTTTCTAACTTTCAGAATATGGATTCAACAAGGTCTCTAGCAGAGCTAAACTCTGAAAGACTACCTTCAAAGTTTTTGATGATATTTGCGAACATCAACTCGAATATTTGCGTAATCTCTTCAAGCTTTCCAAAAAGAATTTTGTATGGAGCTTTTGCAATCAATACCGACGTGAATGTTTCACTATGGGAAAATAGAATCTCAAGTTGCCCTACAGAAACGACATTCAGACCTGAATCGCTCTTAGTTATCTCTTGAAATAATGCCTGAATCCCTGCAATACCTGCTGCAGTCAAGACCCGGTCAATATCTGAGGTTCTCTCAAACTCATAATGATAAACAAGAAGACCACCATCCTGAATGAAATATAATTCGACTAATTTTTGTTTCCAATCAAGCTCTTCAAGAGCTGGAGAATAATACGAACCTAACCCAAACGTCACAAGCCCTACTACGAGAGATGCTTCAGCGAGTAGGTAGAGACCAAATCCGAATATGGAGAATGCCATGTCACTAGCAAATATGAAACCAAAGAAGCCAAGTAGAAATCCTGCAACAATAATCTTGATACTTTTTCTAACATCACCAGATGTATTCTTCATTGTAAAATTCAGAAACATCAGCACTCCGACGGCAGTGACTAGACCAATAGATATAGCAATAGCATTTAACCAATCTCTTGGAAAAATTACAGCAAACACTACATGAATGATCCCAGTGATGGAGAAAACATGTCGAACATTGTTCGGAAGTAGTAGTTCCATTGAAAAGAAAAATGCTGTCATTGCTAGTATAAGACAGATGTAACCAATCTTTGTAAAGATAGTATTCCAAGGTTCAGTCACATAATAGAAATCTGAGAAAATGAATGCTGCTCTATTGAAAACCATTCCTAGAAGAAAAGTAGCCCATGCAAATTGAATATCAGTGAACTTGCGAAGTTTATTCTTAAACCACTCACGATAAATCATACCAGCCAATAGTGAAGAATAGAAAACAACACCACTCATTAGAAGAAAACTCAGGTCTCTCAGAACATCTCCTGGTGGAAATACTGGCATCGATGTAACATCCCCTTTGAATTACTACAAGAGATTCCAATTTAGCCTTTTAATGAAACTATGATATAATCAGAGTCAGTACTGAACTCTAGTTTCGGGGGATTCGTAGAAGTCCATTACTTATCAGTAATCGTTTCCTCAACGCTTTCCTCTTCATCATTTTCATCTGGTTCAGGTACAGGGACAGTCAGTTTGGGTTTGGTCATATCCTTTCTTCTGAAACCTAAGAACATCAATTGAAGATAGCCCGACCTGCTTACTACCTTTGATCCCCACAAGTATGAAAGGATTGTTGCAAGTGGGAAGCTAATCAGGAGTAGTGGTGATGGAGGATAGATAGCTATGGCTGCCCAAATAGGCATTGACCCAAGGACTTCATAATTTAATTGGATAACTAATGGATGAGTTTCGTAAATCTCTTGCCCATATTTGTTGAATTTTGTGGCACCCCGACCGATTACTGGGAATTTCTTGTCTGCGTAGTAAGATAATAGACAAACTATGTAGGTGCCAAGAACGCCAGTAAACATGTAGACAATGATGCTATTCCCATAGTTACTTTCACCAATATTGACATAACCGTTGCCAAGAGAGAAAACTGTATAGACAGCTAATGCAGAAACAAATCCAACAACATCAACCAGAGGGTTGACACTCCATGGTAATAGATGTCGGCGACGTCGAACCTCACTTCCAATCAGCATAAAGGATAGCGCTATGAGAATCGCATCCATACTCCAAGGTACTAGCACAACACCAGTACCGTATTTGAGCATAACTCCAATTATAGGTGAAATTACTAGAATGATTAATCGGAAGATAGCTGGCTTGTCATATAGATAACGATCAACCAATGAGAATAGAACGATTGCAAAGAACATTGTTCGAAGGAACCACAAGTGTGAGACTCGAGGTCCAGTAGAACTCATGGGTCCATTACCATAGATCATCCAGAAAATGAAATCTGTGGGAGGGAATCCTAAATCAACTGTAGGGTAAAAAGCAGCATACATCCCAAGCATAAGTAAGCTCAAAACAAAATATGGAATCAGCAGAGCTCGTGCACGATTGGCTAAGTAATTTCTGAGATCATGGCGATATTTCTTGCTATTGTGTGTTACACCATATAACATGAAAAATGCAGGCATCACAAATCCGGTGAGGAAAACTGAAAGTATGTCGTAGAATAATGAATGAATGAAAATAACGAGAATTAATGCGACTGATTTTGCTATTGTAATCCAATCTTGTCGTTTCTCTGACATTGTATATTGACCTCGACGATTGCCCCTATGCCACCTGCATCCATATCGAGGACATCACAATGATTCATCTTATTGGATACTGATTGCTCGACTTACAGAAACTGCAAGTACTACAATTTGCCGATTTCCAATATTGCCACGTTTAAGAGTTCCTATCATGGACATTACTCTTTTTCCTTTGAAAGAGATATCAATTCATATTCTGTCGTCCCAAGTTCCATTTTCTCTCCGTGTAGAAAGAATGCTTCAGATGATTCAGTAAGTCTATTAAAATCATCAATCTTCGGAGATGCGGGGTTGAGTTTTGCTTTCTTCATTGCTTGCAGCGTTGCATGGTCAACAGCAACAGGATCACTAGAACCAAATATCCCGAGGTCATGCATCATGAGTGGAGCACCGACTCGAACGCAATCACACATGTCTGAAATATCAATAGCCAGATTAAGGTAGTAGAACTTGTCAGCTCCAATGGATTTCACAACTCCCAGCGTATTCTCAACAATTCGTTCAGCCATATTGGTCATAGACCATTTCATTATCAATGCTCCAGCCTTTACAGTTGCACAAACAGAAGAACAATGACCACATTCAATACACCGGTCGGAATCAACTATTAGTGAGTCAGTAATCTCAATACATCGGGTAGGACAAACTGACACGCACTTTGAACAATCAGTTCCCAAACACTTCTCATGAAAGACCTCTAAACCATCTGGACAATGAATTGCAGACTTACCTTGTTTGCCAACCATACCGACACCCATATTCTTCAAAGAACCAGCAATTCCAATATGATGAAATTTTGCGTGAGTTAGGAGAATCACCTTGTCACAATCCAGAGTTGCAGCAGCTACGTCAACTGATTTGATATGTTCGCCATCTATCGGTACTTTGTGTACGTCAACACCCCAATATCCATCAGCAATGATAATTGGAGCACCAAGTACACCCGAGGTGTAACCATTCATCGCAGCTCGTTCTAGGTACTCAGGTTGAGTTGTGCGACCACCATAGGGTCCATCATTTCCATACGCACGGGAGCAAGTATCAGCAACGAAAGGGTATCCACCAGCTTCTCTCACAAGGTCTACAAGTTTTCTAACATACGCTGGGCGAATGTGATTCGTATTGCCATATAGACCAAAGTGAGTCTTGATCATCACTTTCTCTCCAGCTTTGATTTCCTCTTTCAGTCCTAGTTCTGTGAATACATGTTCCAGTTTATCTAACATGTTGTAATCAGTACGAGCCTGACGATCAGCAAAGAATACTTTGAGCGCAGTCATAGTAAAACCTCTCATGGGAATAAGCAAAAAACCTCTTTAATGGATATGGTCGAACTTCCAAAAATTACTGCGTCTTCAACACTCTTTAATAGCGAAAAACTTCAAGCCCGAGTCGGTGACAATATGGCAAAAGGAGACCCTCTACTAGTCGTCAAGAATCTAAAAGCATTCTATCCTTCGAAGAAAGGGCTTGTAAGAGCTGTTGACGACGTTTCACTGACCGTCAGAGAAGGAGAGTGTGTAGGTCTCCTAGGAGAAAGCGGTTCCGGAAAAAGCAGCATGGCATTAGCTATACTAGGACTCTTCGAGAAAGTCGCTAAATTCGCCGCAGGAGCTTCAAATGATCCCGAACTAAGAAAGGCTTTTGCCAAAGGTATCAAGGGGGAGATCGATAGACCGGGAGTTCAAGGGAGTGTAGTATTCAGGGGAACAGAGATGGTTGGTCTCCCAAATGAGGATCTGGTCAAGATTCGTGGTAAGCAGCTTAGTCTCATTCCCCAAGGACTCGGTCATGCGCTCAATCCGCAACATAGCATTGGTCACCAAACTGCAGAGCCTATGGAAATTCACGAAGAAGAGATTAGACTTCTTGACATGAAAAGAAAGGTCCTCGAATATTTGGGAGTTGTTCAGCTCGCTGATGCAGGTCTTCGATTCGTTATGGACCCGGGTTCATTTTCTGGTGGAGAAAGCCAGCGTATCCTTATTGCAATGGCACTTATCGCAGGACCCTACATGGTGATCGCTGACGAACCAACAAGTGCTCTGGATGTAACAATGCAACGTCAGATACTCAATGTCCTCCGAATGATAAAGGAAGAGTTCGATGTATCACTCCTTCTGATCAGTCATGACGCAGGAGTAGTCGCTGAACTTGCTGACATTGTGGCGGTCATGTATTGTGGCAAGATTCTGGAGTCTGGACCTGCAGTTCAGATGTTTCATAATCCCAAGCATCCATACACGAAGGGACTAATGTCATCATTTCCAACAATTGCAATGATGCAGATGAAGGCAGGAAAGAGACCCAGACTACGTGGGATTCCTGGAGACCCTCCAGACCTGGCTGATGTCCCATCTGGTTGCTCATTTCATCCGCGATGTCAATATGCAGAAGATATCTGCAGGACTGAAGTTCCACAAAAAGAACAAACTGAAACGGATCACTTCATTCGATGTCATCTCTGGAAAAATCTTGCTGAAGAATAAGGTGTGGGCGTCAATTGCGCCCACGTAAGTTTCTAATTACCAAGTCCAAACCTAGAGGCCGTGTGATCAAACTCCTGAATCTTATCTCGGAACGGACACACATCCATTAGTTGCGATTGGTTTTCTCCCGGCTCGATAATAGGAAAATGTATTGCCCACATATATACGTCTTGCCCAAAATAATCAACTAATGAGTTAATTAGCGACAAATCTGAGTAATGGTAACCAAAATGTACACTTGTGAGTATTGAAAGAAAGAAAAAATGGGCCGAAACCCATTTTGATCTATTTGACACCCATCGTGAGTGCCATCACAGCCTTTTGAACATGAAGACGTGCTTCGGCTACATCATAGACGATGGACTTTGGACTATCACAGACTTCATCTGTAACTTCAGCGTTACGATCGACAGGTCCACAGTGAGTGAAGAATGCGTCATTGGTTTTTGACATCCATTCACTGTTTGCAATCCAATCATCATGTTTAGCAGCTTTCTCGATCTCGATCTTTTTGGCACCATCAACACCGTGCTTGGTCATGTCATCGTAAAAGCTTGAGGTCATCCAATTACGTGAGTACACAATATCTGCATCTTTGTAGCCTTCTTCAAGATCATGAACGATTTCGAAGTTGCTGTCAGCAGTAGCTGCATTCTCCTCACACCACTTGATTACTTGAGGATCAAGATCATAGCCCTTTGGATGTGCTAGAGTCACATCCATACCAAGTCGTGAATTAATCAAGATACTTTCTTGAACACTACACCAAGAACGGACAAGTGCACCCTTACCCCAAACCTGAACGAGCTTCTTGCCCTTGAGGTTTTTACCAGCATGCTGCCGATAGCCCATGACATCAGCAAGTCCTTGGAACGGATGGAATTTGTCGTGTGCCATACTTAGGATTGGTATGGAAGCATTGTCAGCATACTTGCGAAGAATCTCTTCACCGTGTCCATAATAATCCAAAGCGGTTTCCAGTATTCGAATACCAACACCAACTGCATACCTGCTCATAACTTGGGCAGCATCTTCAATTGTTTCGCCAGCAGATTTTGAAGTTTTGAGCCTCATTGATTTGGGCTCAAGAAATTGAGCATGTCCACCTAGCTCTGTAGCTGCCGCTTCAAAGGACTGTCTTGTTCGGACAGAGGGGTTGTAAAAGAACATGAAGAAAGTCCGTAGAGCTAGACTGTTGCTCATTGGATGGTCATAACGATTGGCCTTCATCTCGAAAGCGAGATCAAGAGCTTTCTCTAATTCCTCGACACTCCAGTCTTGTGTCGTGATTAGGTCTCTTCCATAGAGTTCATTCATTGTAGGTCACAAGTATACTAAGAACCTGAACGAGGTTTTAGATGTATCGCAGTGTGCACATGTCCGTAGGTAATCCATCCCAAAATTATCAATGTCTGATACCGAAAAGGCTATTCCTAAACATTGAACGAGTTGAGCTATGTCTACACGTTATGAATTTTCACAGAAAGAGATACAGGAATTCTGCGACCTATACGGTGTTACTATTGATTTGACTGTGGAACAAAGAAGCACATTGAACGACGGAGATAGATCACCACTCTTGCTTGAACAAATAACAAGTCTGGCAAATCAAATCTGTTCGGATGATAGAAGTGCCAAAGAATTCATTGAAGAGAAATCGACAGAGTTCAACCCGATATCACTCACTCTCTTCGTACTCAATGAGGCTCTCTGGAAAATCATGACGCGGCGACCAGAACACTCTGAGAAAATGCTCCCAATGACAACAATACCATGGTTCTACTATGAACGGTCTGCAGAAGACAAGAGTAATCCCTTAGGTGCCAGAAGACATGATAATCCTAAACATCCACTGACCATCAAGATTGATGAAGATATGTTTTCAATAGACGGGGTTGGTGGAGATTTCTGTGGTCTCCTAGAGGGAAGATTTGTAGACAAGCAAAATCAGGGTAGGTCAATTATAATTCCGGGTTCAACGGGAATAAGGAAGATTGTACCAAATTATGAGTCACAGAAAATTCGGATTAATATCAAGAAAGGATCAGCAGAAACAATACTATACCCTAGTCCAAATAAGAAACTAGACTACAATTTCTCAGAGCACCCAAAAATATTCTATGACCATGGGATGGGGATTACAGCAGATGGGAAAGATGTCTATCTTCAAGTTGGCAATCGGAAAAACAATCATCTTCTAGGAGAAGTAATGATTTTCATCGGAAAGGATTTCGACACGATGGGTGAATCCACGGATATTCTCCTGTTTCATGTTTGGCTTTCTTTGCTAAGTAAAGGCTTGTTCCTGTAAGGCAGGATTTAAAATTCGTGTACTTTCTTCGACCCTTGACAAAATCAGCTAGATAAGTGGTAATAACATGGAATTTACTATTGGTCTGTTTATCACAGGGATATTCATTCTCTCTTTCACATTCTTCCGTTTAAGGAAGGTAAGATCTCATAGAGGATTAGAAAAGAACCTGAAAGAAACATATGATGTAACATCCCTTGATTTCAGTGGAAATACCCAATATGCTGGTTGTTTGTCTAACGAATGGGTTATGGCTAACATCACAAGAAAATCACATAGTAAAATCGGTGCTATGTTTCAAGACCATCTCGCAAACAATACACTGTTCGCTGCAATTTGGTTTGGCATAATTATTGGGCTATCATCAATGTTCATTACGCTTCTACTTGTCGAGTCACTGAGAGCTTACGGTACTGTAATTTTTATTTTCATGTTGGGAATACTAATAGCCCTCGGGCCAGGTGGACCAAGGTATTCTGAGAATCTACTAGATGCGGTAGGGGAGAATGATATTACCGAACTGAAGGCTCAAGATTTTGTCTATGTTAAAATCGCCAATGATACAATAATGAGATCTGCATTAGTCAATCTATCATTGGGAATATTGTTTGTTGTAATTTCACCTTGGGGTGAAATGCTCCCGCTATTTCTAGCTCAAACTGTTTCCATATTCGTGCTGTATCTAATTTGGAATCCAGCTGTGGTACTTCTGAATTATAGTTTTGTACTTGCCTTATTCTATATTGCAGGAATAATTGGTGTCAGTAGTTTGTTTTGTGCGAAACTGGGAAGAAGAATAACCTCTCAGGAAGAAGAAACTCTAGAAGTCCAATGGTAGTTCTGATATTTCTCAAGGGGCAAGAAGAATACCAAACACATAGAACAATCCAATATAGGGTACCATAAAGACGGACATTAGAAGTGCTTTCTGCCCAAAAAGAGTATATTCCCAAGATTTAGTTGCATTTCCCTCTTCATCATAGCGTTTGTCATCATCAAGTGGCTGACGACTCATCAAACAAGCTCCAACTAATAGCAATAATCCAAACTCAAGAATACATGGAATTGTAGCAGTATAAAAATCAAAACTCGATGCTGTAAAAATATGAAAGATGAGTGTGATTAGAATATTGAATAAAGCGAGAAGGGTTGTTATTAACCAAGTATCAAGAAGGAGTTTTGAGCGACTCATACTTATCCCACGGCAAGTTGTAGTAAGAAGTTTACGGATATTAAAAGAATGATGAGTATTACTAAGGGTAAGAATATCGTCTGCCAAGATGCAATGAAGAGAGCTAGGTAGTCAGTGCGATCCAAAGGTTTCAGTGACTGTTCTTCTTGTAGTTTGCGTCCATGTTCTTCCCAGTCAATCTCTTCTTGTTCTTCTGATTGATCCTGAGAATCATTGTTTTCTTCGATAGTATTATTCATGTATTCCACACTCAGTGGGGGGAAGTTGCATTCTTTAATCAATCGTTACCAGCGCAACTATGCAGTTTCACCATTAGTTTGATCAGCATATTCTTGCTGAGCACTACTACCAAAATCAAGCTCTCCAGTGAAGTGGCAGGCAACCAAATGTCCATCACCAACATCTTGTAGTGGAGGATCGTCCATCCTGCAGACATCTTGTGCATAGATACATCGCCGATAGAACCTGCAACCCGGAGGTGGGTTAATCGGACTTGGCACTTCACCAGATAGGATTAGTGCTCTTCCTGCAAATTTGGGTTCGGGGATTGGTACCGCAGATACAAGTGCAAATGTGTAAGGGTGAAGTGATTTTCTGAAGATATCGTGGGGAGTAGTTTCCACAATCTTACCCAGATACATCACAGCAAGTCTATCACTCATGTGCTTAACCACAGACAAGTTATGTGAAATGAACATATAGGTCAAATCGAACTCGTCCTGAAGATCCTTCATAAGGTTCAATGTCTGAGCTTGTACTGATACATCTGTACTTGATGTTGGTTCATCCATAACTACAAACTTCGGATTAAGTGCTAGCGCACGTGCAATGCAAATCCTCTGTCTCTGACCTCCAGAGAACTCATGAGGAAATCTATTGAGATGTTCTTCATCCAGACCGACTTTATTAAGCAGGTCAAGAACCATTGTTCTCATCCGTCGACCCTTTGCAACACCATTCACTACTAACGGTTCACCGATGGAGTTTTTGATGATGACTCGGGGGTCAAGAGATGCCATTGGATCTTGGAACACGATCTGCATGTTCATTCTAACTTTTCTGAGATCTCCTCCCTTGAGGAGGGTAATATCCTCATCCTCAAAGAAAATCTTTCCACTTGTAGGATTGAGAAGCCGGAGAACAGTACGTCCAAGAGTGGTCTTTCCGCATCCACTCTCACCGACAACACCGAGTGTTTCTCCTTTCTTGATGTCTAGGTTTACACCATCAACAGCATGTACACTTCCAATAACTTTACGGAATACGCCGCCAGTTAGCGGGAAGAGTTTCCTGAGATTTTCAGTTCGAACTAGTGATTCACTCATTTGTAGTACCTCCTAGCTATTCAAGGGATTATGACAAGCCACCCAATGTCCTGGTTTTTGCTCCAAAAGCTGTGGCTTTTCTTCTTTACATTTACCAGTAGCATAATCACATCGCGGATGAAAACGACATCCAGATGGCGGAGTGATTAGATTAGGAACCGAACCCCGAATCTGTGGTAAGCGGTTCTTCACCTCATGAAGTTTGGGTACAGCCTTTAGTAATCCAGCAGTATAGGGGTGCATAGGATGCTCAAACAACTCATTGGTGGCACATGATTCAGCTGTAGTACCAGCATACATCACGTTGACCCAGTTGCAAGTTTCCGCAACAACACCCATATCATGTGTGATTACAATGATCGAAGTTCCAATTTCTTTCTTAAGCTGATTCAATAGCGTGAGTACCTGTGCTTGAACAGTTACATCCAAGGCTGTTGTTGCCTCATCACAGATTAGGATGCTTGGATTGCACGCTAGTGACATGGCAATTAGAGCTCTTTGACGCATACCCCCAGAAAGCTCGTGAGGATATTGATTTACGACCTGTTCTGGTGCAGGCATTCTTACTAATCGAAGCATCTCAATAGCTTTAAGCCGAGCTGCTTCTCGACGGGATTTTTTGTCAGGAACAGGTGGATCGTCAAGCTGTTCTTTGTAGTAGGCAATCTTCTCTTCGATTTTAGTGCGGTTCTCGCCTGTTGTACTTTCAGATAGCGAAAGCTCAAGCTTTGCAATCTTCATGTTTAGTGCATCCAAAGAAAGATCTTGGTGAAGTTCAATGACTTCAGCAATCTGATTTCCAATTCGAAACACAGGATTGGGATAAGTTGCAGGATCTTGAAATACAATTGAAATCTTGTTACCTCGAATGTCCAGCATCTCTTCAGCAGATACTTGAACAAGATCATGTACCACAGATTCGTTTGTTTCCATATTCAAATCGTGGAACAAGATTTTCCCACCTTCAATCCTACCTGGCGCTTCAATAAGACGGAGTATAGATTTTGCTGTTACAGATTTTCCACAACCTGTTTCACCAACAACACCCATGGTGTCACCACGTCTAAGGAACATGTAGACACCATCCAGAGCGTTTACTACGCCTTCATAGGTATGAAATCGAACGAACAGATCCTTGACATCAAGTACTAAGTTTTCAGGTAATGTCATTGTATCATCTCCTTCTTAGCTTGGGATCCATGATATCCCGTATCCCATCTCCAATAAGATTGAACGCGAGAGCTGTCACAAGTATCGCTATTCCAGGATACAGTGTCATCCAAGGACTACTTCTGATGTAATCTTGACCTCTTGCTATCATCATTCCCCATTCTGCCGTTCCAATTGGTGGACCGAAACCAATGAATGCAAGACCCGCTGCAACCAATAGAACTGATCCAATATCCATTGTAGCTTGGACAATCACTGGTTGAATTGTATTAGGAAGAATGTGACTGAATAGGATTCTTGCATCACTTGCTCCTGAGGAACGTGCAGCTTCAATGTAGAGCTTCTCACGTTCTGTTAGGACCTGAGCACGTACAAGACGCGCATAGGTAGGCCACCACGTTATCATGAGCGCAATGCTAATTGTTTCTAAACTACGTGTACCAAGAGCCATGACAATAGCCATAGCTAGCACCAGACCTGGAAATGCAAAGAAGATGTCCGTAATTCGCATTACGAGTTCATCTAATTTTCCACCAAAATATCCTGATGCGGCACCAATAATTGCACCCAGAGACACTGCAACTAGAACAACACTTACAGAGATCTTCAGATCTTCTTGAGCACCCCAAATAATCCGGCTGTATATGTCACCGCCATAATTGTCAGTACCCCAGATATGAATTGGATAGTTATTGTAGTAGGAAAGTACAACACGAGTGTTTGCAACCCACGTACTTGTCTTCTGGGATGCGCTGAATTGCAATTCCCACATATAGGTAGCATTTGTATTAGGCATGTAGATATATTCTAGAAGGTCAGCGTTGAAACCAGATGCATTGTGGTAAAGGGTTACATTGTGGTAAAGGTAGCTCAACCGTTCTGTAGCTGTCAACGCCTCATATTCTGAAGCATCCAGTGAATAGAGTCTGAATGTGACATTCACTGCCACAGCATCAGAACCTGTTTCTAAATCAGATACACCTATGAAAAATCGCGGAATCTCAACCGTTTCTAAATGGTCTTGTGTTATTTCATATTCACCAGAGTAATATTCAGGCATGATTTTAGGATCTAAATAGCGTTCTTCAAGTGTGTAATCAAAGTTTAGTTTGATATCCAGACTTTCTGAACCTGGGGGAAGTTTCTGGTCGTCAAATATCATATCAGTTCCTGCATACGTTGTAATCCATGGTGCTGCAAGAGCCAATGAAGTCATGACTACGATGATGACTATTCCAACTACAACCAATGGACTCTTTCTAATGAGATGCAATGTGAAACGTGTTTCTTTCACTCTTGGCTTGGTATCTTCAACAAATTCTACATACCATAGAAATTTCACACTAGGAATGAACATGATTACAAATTGAACACCAATGACAGTGATGAATACAAGACCGATTATTCCCATGGTCGCGAACAACAGTGCAAGAAAGATGTACATGTATACTGATGTACCGAAAGAGTCTGGTGTCGCCTCAAGAATTCCCTCATAATTCCTTAGGAGTAGTAGCGATAGAAACAAGATCAATAAACCTTGCAGGGCATAACTAGCAATGAACATATTTGGCACAACGTGGATTCCCATTATTCCTTGAATTGTGTAGGCGAGGTTTCCAAAGAAGACTACACCACTAATCATCAGACAACTCATAATGAAAACAATCTGGACAAGGGTAAAGATTCGATAAACGATTCCGCCTTCACTTTCTGGCAGGATTTGTGATTCTGATTCCATTTGATTTCATCCTCCTTTCAGCCAAACCTAATCCTCGGGTCGAGAACACCGTAGACCATATCTACAAGAAAGTTCGCTGTGACAAATATGAATGCTACAAGGAGTGTGAATCCATTGATAGCAGCCATATCGGAGTTCAATATTGCTCGCGTTGCCCATCGACCTAAGCCAGGCCAATTGAAAATAGATTCCGTGAGTACTGCACCTGTAATGAGACCACCAAATGCCAGACCAATCACAGTCACGGTAGGTATCAAGGCGTTTCTGAGTGCATGTCGGTATATCACAATCCGCTCAGAGAGACCCTTAGATCTAGCTAGAGTGATATAATCCTCCTTGATTACTTCAAGCATACTTGAACGCATCATCCTTGTGATAATTGCCAGAGTTATGTAACCGAGACAAAATCCAGGCATGATAAGATGCGTTAGTGTATCACCGAATAAACGTATATTTTGATCGAAAATTAATGAATCAACCAATAGGAATCCTGTAGTGGGAGTATAGTTGTATATTCTAATGTTGTACCTATCGCCACCAGGAAGATAAGGTAATCCCCATTGTGAGAACTGGTAAAAGAACAAAAGCTTGAGCATCAATCCAAACCAGAAGATTGGCATTGAAACTCCAGAGAGTGCAAAGATACGAGTAATATGATCTTGGACTTTATCTTTTTTCGTTGCAGAAATGATTCCAAGAGGAATCCCAAGGGTAATTGCAACAACCATTGCTACAATAGCAAGTTCAATTGTTGCTGGAAACAATCTAGCAAGAATAACTAGAACTGGTTGATCTGCACCAGTAGATGTACTTTTACCCCAATCTCCTGAGAACAAGTTAACCAGGTAGATGAAGTACTGTTCAACTGGAGGCCTGTTTAATCCATATTTAAGCATAATTCCTGGAATTGCACTATCAGGTGTCCTTTCAGTTACATACATAGCTAATGGATCACCCACTACATACGAAAGGAACCATGTAATTGTCAAAACACCAAAAATAACTGGAATTGCTAAAATTAATCTACGAAGTATAAAGTCCCTGAGTTTCATGAGCAAATCCTCGTGCAGATCTATTCACTGTTCAGATACCGATGACGACCGATAGCTTAAACTTACTGCTGCGCACTTCGGCCAATACTTAAGGGTTTTCTTTCATGCGCGATAGATTTGATACTCATTGAAAATTCGCAACCTATATTAGTCTGCAAATCTTTCACAGAATCTAATAGCTAAGCTAGTCTAGTAGAGAGTTATCTAATTATGATACTGGTCTAGTTTGTTGTTACGATTCATTTCAAATGGATCGTTCTAACGCAATTCGAAAAACACGAGATGGATAACATGGAGAGAAATCAATTAGTTGCTGTCCTATTAATTGTCGTGGTTGTTGGTGCTGCTGGAGCATATTTATTGCTTCAACCACCAGCAGTGGTTCTTGCTGATGATCAGACCATTCTATGGGAAACCATAGCACTGCCAGAGTATATGGACCCACACAAAAATTATGAGACAGCTGGTTCATGGGTACATTACAACATCTATGAGACGTTGTTTACGTATCCCTGGGACACTGCAGACACAAGCCCATCTGTTGGATTACTCGCTGAAAGCGTAGTATTATCCTCAGACGGTTTATCATATACGTTCACACTTCGACAAGGCGTCACATTCCATGACGGTACAGCCTTCAACGCAACAGCCGTACAAATGAACTTCTGGCGAATGCTAGGACGCGGTTGGGACGATGGTTGGGGTCCAGTCTGGATGATTGCCGAACCAATTCTTGGTGGAGCAGCAGTCGAAGATGCAGTATATGAATTCGGTGACGGTAGCGACGAACACGTTGCTGCTTGGGTCGACTGGATGGAGAATTCAGATGCAGTTGTAGTAAATAGTGAATACGAAGTAGAAGTCAACCTTGCATATGCTTACACACCATTCGTTTCAGCCTTGACCTACGAAGTTGGTGCTATGATTAGCCCTACCTTCTTTATGGCCAATGGTGGAATGAATCCTAATGGTACAGACCTCACATTGAATGAGGAAGCATGTGGAACTGGCCCATACGAGCTAGTTACATGGATTCAGGATGACCGAATCGAGCTCACACTCACCGATGACTATTGGAGAGCTGAAGACGCACTGGTCGATCATCCTTACGCTGGTACAATCACCGACATCACCATCAAGCTAAACACTGACGTGAACAGCAGGATGTTGAACATGGAAACAGGTACAAGCGATGGTGGCTATTGGCCCGCAACAAATGCATATGACATCTGGAATAACGCAACCACTATTGGTACTGGTACAACACAGAGCCTTAACCCTGACATCAAGGTCTGGGCAGGCAATCCTACATTCGATGTTATGTTCCTTGGATTCAACATGAATAATTACCTGAACGTATCAAACGAAATTAGGGAAAGTCCCTTTACTGATTGGGAGCTTAGAGCAGCTATTTCATACGCATTCGACTATGATTCACTCATCACCAACATTCTGAATGGATTAGGTATCCAACTACAGGGACCAATTCCACAAGGTATGTTTGGACATGATGATGACTTGTTCATGTATGAACTGGACATGGCAGCAGCAGTTACTCACTGGAACCTTGCTATGGCCAATGGTCTAGACGCAGTCTGGGCTAACAACTCATACGAACTCAACATCTTCTACAACGAAGGTAACACTAACCGTGAAGCAGCAGGTCTACTTGTACAGCAGGCAATCGAGAACATTATCGCCGATCCTGCATCAACTGACCCCACTTCACCACTTGTCATCGATGTTCAGAGCCTTGAGTGGGCAAGCTATCTGTACCAGGTCAGGAATAAGCAACTACCGATCTTCTGGCTCGGTTGGGCACCTGACTACGCAGATCCTGACAACTACGCAGCACCATTCGTTAAGACCACTGGTACCTTCCCGAGCAGGGTTGGTCTAGCTGACTCACTTGGTGAAGGCGGCGTTGCATGGGCTGGAACAACTGTCGACGGATGGATTGACGACGCTGCTGTTGAGACTGTTGAAGCCACAAGGATTTCACTATATGCTGATATCCAAGAGGCTATTGTCGATCACTGTGCATTCCTATGGGGTTACCAAGCTACTAGCTTCCACGTAGAAAGTGCCAGCATGAACGGCTATGTCTTCAACGCAATGCATGATCCTTACTTCTACCACTACTACAAGACTGTTTGAAGTTAGTGAGAAGACGTAACGATTGTCCAATATAGTATAAAAAGATCGAAGCTTCGGCTTCGGTCTCTCTTCTTATTTTTCTACAATTCTTTTTTTGAGTCAGGAGTAAACTTTCCTTTTCGCCTAGTTGGAAATCCTTATAGCATAAATTGCGAGGAAAACTCGCAGGAGCCTAGAAACTTGATGGTCACAGAGAAATCAAATCGACTCTCAACCATGAATACACAGCAAATGTTCAAATTATGGTGGAAAGAGAAGTGGGTCAGAGCTCTAGTGCTCATCCTGACACCTGTTGGATTTATTGATGCAACCTATACGATTCTTCTATTCAACGCGATTGGGTCTAATTTTGAGCTAAATCCATTTGTACGCCTAGCATTAGAAGGTCCATTGTGGTTCTTCTGGTATTTTATAGATGCGATTTCCTTTTTCCTATTCATTGCGATGGCAGGATCTTATTATATCCATACTCAGAAAAGTAAAATTGACAACCGAACTGGACTTGTTTCAGGTCTGGTTGCACTAAGGGTTGGATTAGCCGCTCACAATGTAATGCGATTCTATGTAGCAGATGCCCCAGTTATTCTTGGCACATTCTTAATCACGGCAATAACCTTCATAATTGTGGATAGTCTTCTTGATCGCGAAAATCATGTATCAAAGGAAGGATTCAAACAGTGGTGGACACATATCACTGATAGATACCAGGATTATTGGCTCATGCGCAAATCAAAGAGATCAACCCGAGGAGATGCAACTCTATTGGATGAACAAATTGAGAAAGAGATTATTTCCGAAATACCAAAAACTGATGAAGAAAGCAAACAGTCAAGATTAGGATTGTGGCCAAAGAGATTTCTCTACATAGCTGGAGCCGTTGCCCTTTTCTTCATCATGCCGTACTTCCTAGTATTCCTAGGAGATTTGAGTGGCGTATCAGCCTTTACAGATATCTATGGACCTATGGTATTCTGGAATGAGCTTTCAGCACCCGCATTTCTAATGGGATTCATATCAATCTGCATATTCGTTGCAGTAATCATGTATCTTATCCTGAGGTCATTTGAAGTTCAAGATGGAGCTTGGTAAAAGAAGTCCCAGAATCTTCAGTAACCGGATTGAGAAAAAGCTTGAATGTTATTTGTATGACCAAAGATATTCCACTTCATAAAATGGAAAACCTACTGGTCATACACTAAATATCACATTTACTTGAATACATGCTCAAAGAAGTATCCCTTTGGATGGTCACATGCAGGACATTTCTCTGGAGGATGTTCGCCATCGTGGATATAACCACAGTTGTCACATCGCCACTGGACCTTCTCCTTCTTCTTAAGGATAGACCCATCAGCAACTTGATTGGCAAGTGCATCGTACCTGTCGTGATGCCAGGTCTCTGCTTTTGCAATCATTCTCCAGAGATGAGCAATCTTGCTGAATCCTTCCTTATCTGCAACATCTGCATATTTTGGATACATATCAGAAAACTCGAACTTCTCACCAGCTGCAGCAGAGCGTAGGTTTTCTTCTGTAGAACCAATGTGGCCAGTTGGGAAAACCCATTCGACCTTGATCTCAGGAGTACATTCACCCTCATCCATGAATTTGAAGAATCGGGCAGCGTGTTCTACTTCCTCAGCTGCGGTTTCTTCAAACACTGCAGCAATATATTGGAAGTCTTCTTTCTTTGCGGCTTTCGCATATCGGATATATCGATTGCGAGCTTGACTCTCTCCAGCAAAACTGGTCAGGAGATTCTTCTCAGTTTCAGATCCCTTTAGTTTCATTTTGAATCAACTCTCTCAATGGAGTATAGTCTCCATATCTGTTCTCTAACGCGAGAATATTGAAACCAAGGCTTTCATGTTAATAAGCATAATCTTAGGCTAAACTAACTTGAAAAGGAATGTATAATAGATGCCAAGAAACAAGCAGAGATAGTGAATAGCTTTGAGCACCAACACTGAATTTGATTGTCCGAAATTTGCGTGGGTCATTATGACGATACTAGGCTGTTTGGATCTCGTTCGAGGATTCATGCACACGGTCCTACTAGAGTATGCAGCTGAAAATATCATGGGACTTGATTTGGTAGTCGCACGAGATGATCAATTACTGTTGTTGGGCACTTTCGGTGTTTCCAATTATCTAACAGGAATAATGCTTATTCTAGTAGCTATGAAAGCTCGGAATATCGTGCAATACGTTTTCCTGGCAATCCCTGTTAGTTACATTTGGGGAGGATTCTTGATCAACAGAGTGGCTTCATCCACAGCAAGACTAGGCGGATTGCCAATGATGCAAGTATACATCGCAGTATGCATTGCAACATTCGTTGCGATTCAGATATGGAAGTATTTGAAGGTGAGCGAATCAACTAGTTGATTCTGTCTGCAATAGTTTTTGCAAGCTCTTTGAGCTGTTGATTCTCTTCTTCACTTGCACGAGCCTTCACACGAACAATAGGCTGAAGGATCTCCTTCTTCATATCAGTGAACATCTTCTCAAGTCTCTTGACTCCACCGCCGCCCCAGCCGAAAGTGCCAAAGAGTGCGATTGTCTTCACAGGGAATCGTTTACCCTGTACTTCATTGACAAAACCCCAGACCTTTGGATATGGATAGGCATCATAAGTTGGAGTTCCAACAACTAGAACACTAGCACGAACTGAATCTGTGATTATGTGACTCATGTCACTGTACGACACATTGTGAAGCTTCACTTCCACACCAAGGTCTAGCAACTCTTTCTTCAGTTTAATCGCTATTCGATGTGAGTATCCGTACATTGTACCATAGACGATTGTGCAGTGCTTCTCTAACTCAGGCTTAGTCCACTCGTCATATTTGTTCACAATCCACATAGGATCCTTCCGGTAAATTGGACCATGACTTGGTGCAATGACTTTGATGCCAATTCCAAGTTCCTTAACCCTTGCCAAAGCGCGCTGTACAAATTTGAAGTATGATGTGATGATTGCGGAAACATAGCGTTTGCTTTCCTTCTCAATCAGGCGTAGGTCAGTTTCATCGTCAAAGTGGTTACCGTTGAGAGCACCGAAAGATCCGAAGGCATCGCAAGAGAAGACAATCTCATCCTCTACAACGTAGGTCATCATGGTCTCAGGCCAGTGAAGGAATGGAGCATGAACGAATTTGAGAGTCCTAGAACCTAAGCTGAGTTCCTCTAGATCCTCAACTAGTTTTTCTTTCAATGGAACACCGTAGAATGATTTCTGCATAGGTGCAGCCTTTGGAGTATATATGAGGGTTGCATTAGGTGCGAGTTTAGTAATATCAGGAAGTGAGCTGGTGTGATCGGGTTCCATGTGGTTCAGTATAATGTAATCGATTTTTGATGGGTCGACAAGTTCGCGGATATTATTGAGCCACTCTTCAGACCAAGGTCCTTTCACGGTTTCAATGAGAGCAATCTTCTCATCCATGATCAAGTAGCTGTTGTATGAAACACCAAATGGTAATGACCATAGATTCTCGAATAGTTCTGTGTGATGGTCGTCGACACCAATGTAATAGATTCCCTTAGTAATCTCTCTATGCATTCTTTTCACCTAACGTATGTGATATCCGAGTAAGCGCTTAGGCTCGAAGATAAAAGACCTTCCCTCAGATAATGTTGTTTCGAACATTAACCATAGTTAAATGTTTTCGTTCGTTCCAACATTGAGAAATAGTAAGATTCAACTGATTTCATTTATAGACAGTACTCCCTTGAAGAAGAAGATTAACCTAATCCCACTAATTCTGGTATTCGTTCTAATTACTAATGTTGCCGCTGGGACCAATGTTGAAACATCCGGCAAGCAGCCTTTAGCAACTCATGACTTTTTGTTAGAAGCAGTATCTTGGGAATCAATCCCGATTAGTTGTCTTGCAGGTGATACCCTCTCAGGAGAATTCTCCCTGACCAATAACGGAGACCTCTTCCTAGGTGATCAGACAAAATACGATAATTGGTTACTTGATGGAATTGATTTTCTGATTATTGATGCAGAAAATTATGAACTTTGGAAGGATGATATTTCAGCAACTTCATTGTTTGAAAGAAATGGTGTGGTTGAACTCTCATGGAGTATTGAGATACCAGATGATGGCATTTGGTACATTATCTATGACAATGATTCGATTTTCATGAAGCAGGTTGAGGGTGATATCCAACACAACTCACTAAGGGGGTTTTCATTCACCATAGTTATAGCAACACTGCTTAGTCTAGCAGTTCTTCTAGCACTTCTATTCATATTCAAGAAGAAAAAATGAGTGGCCGTGGCAACTAGTGCCACAGCAGTTCAAAGATTACTATTCATCGTGTGTTTCGTCACTAACAGGATCAGGCCTTGTTGGAGAAATTGGTGCTTCTCCAGAATCAGATGGTAGAAACTCGTCTAATAGTTCATAGAGAGCTCGACCCAACATTCCTCCAAAACCACCCAGCATCGCACCTATCAGAACGCTGATCACAATGACCAAAGCTCCAAGTCCAGATAGATCTAGAAGTCCGATGAAAATTTCAGCTACCGCCATTGCCTGTGCAGTTATTGATAGATAGACAAAAAGGAAGGTCCATGCAAGACCCACTCCTAGAAGTCCAACCAAGAATGCTATCCTTTTTCTTCTAACAAACAAAGCACCCAATGCACCAGCAATGAGCATTAGCTTCCAATCACCAGCTAGCTGAAGAGCAAGACCAAAGACTATGGTTATCACGAGTGCAGCTAGGAATCCAATATCAGGAATTGTATCATCTATTTTTCCCATTTCATAACCTCCTATGGTACAAACGTGATTGTCCTCTCTATCATAGAGCCATCAGTGTCTGCAGTCACAAACGCAGCAGCTGTAGAGTAGAAGTACATGGTATGGTATCCATGTTGTTCAGTGACTTCATCGAATGAGTTCCAGAGGGCAAAGATGTCCTCGAAGTGAGGACTGAATATGTTTCCACTCTGTCCACCCGGATATGCCATGTAGGACATCTCGATATCACTCATGTCAGCTATTAGTCGGGTTGAAGGACCATGTGTCACAGTCCAACCACCAGCAACATCGATTGTATTTCCTCCTCGACGCGGACCACCTCCAATGTACGTGAAACTAGCAAGATGATCAATGAAGATAATGTGACGATTACCATACGCCCAATCAGGTTCTTCAGACCACTCAGCAGTAAGTGTATCTATCGCTGAAAAGAGCGCTTGAACAAGTATCTCATCACGTGTCTCAACATGTACAGTTGTGTGGTCGTCGAAGTAGTAGGCGTTGTCTGTGACAATGAACTCCTCTAGAACGGGGGTTCGTGAGAGGGGGATAGCAGTATCAATAGAACTAATCTCATCAAATGTTTCTTCATGAATAGCATCGAGTAGATATATCCAGATTGTTGGTGCGGCCAAGTCTGGCTCCATATCATACTCCCAAACACGTAAAAGGTTGACAAGAAGATTGACTGTTGCATTTCCGTCACCCAAAGCTTCCCAAGCATCAACCACATAGGGAACAATGACTTCAGCTCGAACTTCGACAACATCGGCCTGGAACCGTTTCATATCGTCAACAGTGATGTCATCATTACTATCCAAGAGATGATAGATACGTCGTGCTCGGTATCCATTTGCCTGTGGACCAAGGATGTCATATGCGTAGTTGCTAGGAGCGATGGTTCGTTGATTTGCAGACTGAACAAAACCTCTCGAAGGATTGACCTCTCGTGGGTTGTGGGCATAAGGGACATAGCCTAGCATTCCCACAGAGTCATTGAGAGCTGTAATCGGGTATTCACCAGTGTATCCAGTTCGAACGGGAAACCGGCCAACAACAAGCATTGCTATGTTACCCGAATCATCACCGAAAACACAGTTCTGTGCCGCAGTGTCCCACCAATACATTGCATCCATGAACTCTTCGAGATTGTCAGCTTTCATAGCTTCACCAATCGCAATCATCTCATGTGTTGCACCAGATATTGTCCATTTCATTGCCAAGTTCGGATGTGTTTCACTATCTAAGCCATAGGTGGTAAGAACTGAATCTATACAAGGTCCATGAACAGATTCCTTCACGGTAAAGGGTATGATTTCACCCTCCTTAGTATGGATGTCTTCCTGATGAATGGTAAAGTCTGTCCACTCACCATTGTACATGTACTGGTCAGGGTTTGCAGGGTTAAGCTGCTCAACAAAGATATCATTGACATCAGCACCAACATTAGTGAAACTATATGCTACGTGATCATTGTGGCCGATAAGAATACCTGGAAGACCTGGAAATGAGGTTCCAGTCACATCGAGCTCGCCCGGCACAACTATGTGAGCCTCGTACCAAACAGATGGTGCTTGGAAGATTAGGTGAGGGTCACCTGCTACGATTGGCATTCCCGTTGAAGACTTAGAACCGTTGATTGCCCAATTGTTACTACCAACGAATTCAAAATCTCCCAAAGGACGGATGACCTCATTTATCATTTTCATCACAGCCTCCAGTTGGTCATCAGGGATTATTGCTTCAGCTGCAAGATCTATTCCAGAGTATTGTTCAGGAGCAGATGCCGCTGGTACCTTACCGGGTCCAAGAGGGTATTCTGCAAGACTGAGGTCATACTGTTCTTGTATTATTGGAATTGTGTTCGGTAAAACATCTGGTAAAAGGTCATTGTAGAGGGTGTCGTTATCTAGTGTTGTCCTCATCCACAGTCGATCAAAGTCCATAATATTCCCAGCAAGACCCCATGCAAGCATTTTAGCATTGACAAAGATATCAGTCGGGGTCCATAGTTCTGGAGTAAATCCAAGAACCTTGAACTCCATAGGCATGTTAGCACTATTCAAAGTTCGAATGAAAGCATTTGCTCCCGCAACTTCTGCGTAGACACCATCCAATGCGTCGCGGATAACAGAGTCTGAATCAGCATTATCTTCAAACCACTCAAGAGTCGCTTCTGCAGATCTCGCCAAACCAATCGACCGATAGAACATATCAGAACTGGCAGCGTACCCACCAACTATCTCACTAACTCTTCCAGCCGCTAAGTAATTCTGCATCGTAACTTGAAACAGCCTATCTCTTGCATGCATGTAACCTAATGCCATCATGGCATCGGTAATTGATTCTGCATAGATATGCGGGATTCCCAGATGGTCAATTATTACTTCGACCTCAGCATCCAGACCTGTGAGTGTTATTGTTTGATCACCGGGATCTGGAGCCCCATTGTCGAAGATACCGCCAACGGGTTGAATAATACCTAACCCTCCAGTCAAAGGTCCAATCGGCATTGTAAGGATAACAATTAATGCAATTGGCCCAATGAATGAAAGAGCCAAGTTCACAACCTTTCTCTTCATTTTCAGTTCCTTCCTTTAACGCACTATCTTCTTTCAAGATACACGGTGACTCTTAAGAGTTCGGAGAAGCAAAATTTGAGTGATTTTAGATCATAACATCATCATAATCTAGAACACCGGTTTGCATCATCATCTTCCATTGACCGTTGACAAGAGTATAGACTTTACAAGTACGACCTTTCCAGTGGTTATCTTTTTCATCAACATCACGCCAAAGTGTATCAATATCGACGACCGCTAAAGCTCCATCACCCTCCTGGGAGACCTCGATCTTCTTGATCACACGTTCATTGCGAATCAGTTTATGTGAATCAAACAGGTCTTGCCAACCCTTTTTCCATCGATCATAATCGTAACGACCCCATTCCATCACCCAGTCCATCGGGTCATGTGCCTTAGGATGCTTTGGCCACGGCCAGACCATATCCTCGTGAAAAATGGAGATGAGTAACTCCACATCTTGTGTGTTCCATGCAAGGGTTTCTTTGTTCACCATATCTTCAATCTCGGATATGACCTGCGCTCTATCAGTCATTGTACATTCTCTCCAGACGCGTTGCTATGATATTCCAGCAACCTTCCTCATAAACCTCTTGCAATGTAAATTCTTTCTAAAGTGGGAATTGGATTTCTGCAAAGAACAAGGTGCAATAGATGCGGGGACTCATTTCATTGTCATAATGAGAAAGCAATAGAAATCTCGTATCGTAGTCATGTGGCAACCTTTTTCTGTAAGATACGCTGTCAGTAAAGAGGTTGTGACCGATTATGGTTAAAACAGAAACTTTTCGTGGCAAGGACTTCATAACCTTGCTCGACTATTCAAAGGAGGAAATCGAGACCCTCCTCGAGGTTGCTCTAGACTTGAAACGCAAGTTTGCAATGGGTGAACCTCACAAGCTACTCGATGCGAAGACGTTGTTCATGATCTTCTATAATCAGAGCCTGCGTACTCGCAACTCATTCGAAGCTGGAATGACTCAGCTCGGTGGTCATGCTCACTTTCTTGACCCCAGCAAAATATACGCTCCAGCACTTGAAGGAGATGAACAAGCCTATTCAACAGAACGTGTGTCAGATGTAGCCCGTGTTCTTGCTCGAATGGGTCATGCAATTGCAATTCGTTGTTACGGAGATCCTGTCGGCTGGAAGTATGGTCGTGCAAATGAAGTAATCAATAATTTTGCACATTGGAGCCATATACCTGTAATTAACATGGAAGACGATATCTATCATCCATGCCAAGGTCTTGCAGATGTCATGACAGTGAAAGAGAAATTTGGTACATTCAAGGATGTCAAATTTGTGATGAGTTGGGCATATAGTCCATCAGTTCACAAACCTCTTGCAGTCCCGCAAAGTGCAATCATTGCCGCTACCAAGATGGGATGCGAAACAGTTCTTGCACATCCAAAGGGAATGGAACTAGATGATGAGATTCTGAAGAAATGTAAGGTCATGTCAGAAGAGAATAATTCATCTTTTGAGATTATCAATGATATGGATGAAGCTTTCGAGGGTGCTCATGTGGTGTATCCAAAAGCTTGGACATGCAAGGAATTCATGCCACCATTCAATGATAAACCTGAACTTGAAAAATCACAAGTTGTGTTCGACAAGAACAAGCACTGGATTTGCGACGACGAGAAGATGAAGATTGCAGGACCTAAGTCATTATACATGCACTGTCTTCCTGCAGATAGAGGCTTCGAAGTTTCTAACTCAGTTCTCGATGGTCCTCAGTCAATCGCTTTCGATCAGGCTGAGAATCGAATGCATGCACAGAAGGCTGTAATGGCTCTCACTATGAAATAATTGATAATTAGGGTAGAAAACAACTGCACTGATCTTGGACAAAGTTGGACACTCCTTAGATGTTCATCTAACCAGTCCTGTAGGTCCTTAAATACTCTGAAGCGGAATCATCAGCTGTGGAGAAACTCTGAAACGAGATCCAAGTTTCTGAAACACTTCACCGTCGCCGCCAGTTGGACGGGACGTTAAGCGCCCGTGGAGAGGATGTAAGACGTCTTCGTGGGTCTTTCGAGATCTGCAAGGTGCTGCCTCGATGAAGCAGGAACCGAACACCAGTCCTGAACATAATGTCCAAGATGGGGTAAGTTTCGGGCAACGGTAGAAGTTGATTTCTACCCCTCCTACTTTTTTCTTTACCTTCGTGAGTCAGAAGGTGTATGACGTACCAGCTTCTAACCGACGAAAATGGGCTGCAATATGCGGCAGCGCTATTTTCTAATTTCGTCTGCTATTAGCGATATGATTCTTATAGAGGTTAAAGTATAGTTTTCAATTGGTGTGAATCTTGTGTGAGTGGTGTCTAAAACATGGTGACGGTGGAAAATGGTACTTCAATGCCCGCAACTATCAGAAGGAACTTGCTGAGGAAACCAATGCTGTTGACCATTTAAATGAGATACTCAAGGTCTTTGATAGATCCGGTGTTACGCCGATATATGGAATGAAGTTCGCTGGTTCAGGATACAAGCTTCAGACACCTATTATTGGAAGAGTAGTAAGGAGAATCATCAATGGTGTTTTGCATAACGAGGGACCAAAACGAAAGCATATAGGAGTTGATGGTCACTTTGGCCAAGTTTTACCAATTGAGGATGCTTCTTACATTATAGAGAATCTTGCTGCAGAACCACTCACTTTGAACTATTGCGTGTGTCGGTATATGTGCAGGGGGGAGAAGGAAGCGCGTTGCATCATATTCGGCGTCATGAGTGAGGTTGCAGATAAGATAACTCGTTACATTCCTGAGAATGTAAAGCGACCAATGGATCGTGAAGAAGCAACTCGGTACCTGGAGAGCTTTTCAGAAGAAGGTCTGGTTTCCACTGTCTGGTTTCATCCGGTTCCCTACATAACAGCTATTTGTTCTTGCGAGAACCCTGATTGCATGGGAATACGAATGCGGCAGGATTATGACTTAGATCTTCTCTACAAAGCAGAATATGTAGTTCAATTCAATCCTGACCTCTGTGAGGGACTTAAATCGTGTGTGAGTGCATGTCAATTTGGAGCTTTGAGCTTTAGTCCAACAAAGAATATGGTCAACGTGGATTTAGACAAGTGCTATGGGTGTGGAAACTGTAGAAATGTCTGTCAACATAATGCACTTACTCTTGTTCCCCGGAATGATATCAAACAAGTTGCTGGTAGATATTAGGAGGAGATACAGTGATTGCTGTTAGAAAGGGGAAGACGAAGATTACAATTGACTACTCAAAGTGTGGGCCTGATGGTGACATGGATCCGCGAGATTGCACTAAATGTCTGAAACAGTGTGACCGACCGGTCTTTCATCTACATCATGTGATTGTGGATGGTGATGATCCTTGGGATCCATCTTATTGGCAGGTGACTCCTGTCTATACTTCCCAGTGCACACGGTGTATGAGATGCATTGAAGTCTGTCCAGAGAATGCAATATCTGTTAGTTGGTAGATTGAAAGAGCAGAATTCAGGTTACAATTTGACTTTGCTCTGTGAAGGTTGAGTCTGGACTCCAGGTGGCATATTCGCTCCAGCATGGGGAAATTTTTTCTCAAACTCTGAAGGACTTAGTGGTTTTCCTCCAGTGGTCAATCTTGCAATTTCCTTTTCTATCTCCTTCATCTTCCTGTCTGCTTTATCGAATTTCTTCTTCGCTTCCCAATACTCCTTGCTCCCATCAGGATTCGTTCCTCGACCCATATTATCTCTGAAGATCTTATGATGTCGCGCCCTTTGCGCTCCTAGCATTCCGATTTGGGCTTCCCTAAGTTCATTTTCCTTCATGGAATTATCTTCCTTTCTCTGCAAGATGCGATCTAATGTTGCGTAGGGGAAGATAAAAAGATGTTGAGATTCCACAAAGAGGTGTAATAGCTTTGACAATGAAGTAGCTCGCTCAAGTGAGTCACCTTCATTCTTTTTTTCGAGAACTAGTCAGTAGTTACTGTTTGTTTTTGAGCTAAGTCAGTTTCTTTTTCTTGTGGGAGCACTCGCTGGAACACAAGAATAAACTGATTCCTATCAGTTTCTTTCATCCACTTATATTGAAATAGTCCATCAAAACGTTGCAACAGAATCTTGACCATGAACAAGTCCAAACTCAATGTGGTTCGAGTTGGCTGAAGTGTTGAGAAAAGAGAGTCTTCAATATCCTTAGGAAGTTTAGGTCCATCATAATTGAATAGAAGTGAGATTGAATCAGCATCTAATTTCTGTGTAAAATGGATTTTTGGATCTTGAGTTTGCTTGCAGATGAATGAGAAGAGGTTCAGAAGAGCAAGTTCCAGAAATTCATCACCATTGACATAGATATTGATAGCCTCTGTTTCAGATTGTTTGATGCAATGTGAGCCAAAAGTACCCTCTATTTGTCTAAGAGTAGTCACTATGATTTCAGTGATATCTACAGGGGCAAGTTCATAGTACTCCTGTTGTTTCAGTTTTATCAGGGCAGCTACTTGTCGATTAATCTGGTTGGTTTCGTTTCCTATGACAAGAGCAGTGTCAGCCATTTTAGTTAGCTCATCAGCATTCTTTGTACCCGATGAGAATACTTCCAGATAAAGCATCATACTCTGTAGAAGATTTCCAATCTTATGACCCCAGATATTGAGGTAGAATTCAATTTCCTTCTTACTCTCATTCAATTGTCGTGTTCTAAGTTCAACTAGTGAGTGTAGAGTTTTTTGTGGTTCGATTATCTCATAGGTAATTGTCGCAACTGCGATGAGTAGCTCACCACAAATGAAAACTGAAAACCAAATCAGTTCCATTATCTGATGTGGGCTGGACTGAAGAGTAAACAAAGAAATTGCATACAGCCATAATCCGAGACATAGGATTGCAGCAAAATCAAGTCGATTTCGTTCTAGTTTCCAAGTCGAATAATATCGATACATAGCAATCAGAAATAGTGGAATAAGAAGTACCAACATGAGATATGCAGCAGGCGTAAGTCCTCCATCTTCATACACAGTACGAAAGACAGGTTCAGGACTGAACATAAACCAAAGTGATACCATAGGAGCCAGAAGAGCACCCCACAAAACCGCAGTTATCGTTCGTTTCTTATTCAATGAGATCTCTTCAGATACTCCAATGAAAAGGGTTGAAGGCGCAAGGGCTAATGCTAATGCCGTAACAATTGTCCTATTTCTAGCTCTATCTGCAAATGGAAATAACGCTTCCATTGATGGGTTTGTAATGAAATAGAGTATAGTAGTGATTATCATATTCACTGCCATGAAGATAAGAGCCAGATTTCGAAATCTCTTCTCCATGATGAACTGTGCAAGTGAGTATGTGAAAATAACACCAGTGACCATGGTCGCTAAAGGCGCGAGAATTGAGAGTACTAACGCCATCTGAGCTGAACTAATTTCGATGAATGCAGTTCCTGAGATTACAAGTATCACTGTGATAATGACAACTGCAAGAAACATCAGCACTAGTAGATATTCACCAATGCTTAATGGTTTCTCATCACTCATTCTGCAATCCCAGCGGTATGTTAGTACCCTATTACCATAATAACAATTTTGCTACGGATTTGTGGAAAAAAAGAACGCTTCAAAACCTCCTAAGTAGGGATATATGCGGATTTACTCAACGAAATTTGTGAGTGAGAAATGACGGACCAACTCGAACTCATGGTGAAATATCTGATTCATCTACAGTTCTATTCAGAAGAAGAAGATGTCATTTTCAGTCGAGATAAAAAACAGAAACTTTCAATTCCAGGTGTCAGAGAAGTAGTCTTAGCATTTGAAAATGAATTTCAACAACACATTGATCTAATTCGAAAGAAACAGTATCGAGCATTCCTTGACGCAATTAACAAAAAGATACCATTCGATGTGGAAGCAGTTCTAGTGGAATTCAACAGAAATGTAAGTGAACTAAGAAGTCACAACCTCACCGATGAGCTCTCTGCGAATTTTCTAATCGGTCCAATCAGATCATATCTTCAGTCAAGAGAGTTTGATGCGTGCATTTACGAGATTAAACATGAAGCAGTCATTCGTTTAGATTCTGAAGACGCAAAGGCACTCATGTCAGCTAGAATCTCGGACTTCTTCTCCAGAAATGATTCTTCTGTTTCAATACTCCATACCCTTGCTTTGTTGAAATACATCACATTCATCTACGGTCCTAAAGAAACTCAACTGAGAGTAGTCCGAGCTTTCGACCAGTACTGTGAGGAGTTAGCCTCGAAGCTATCAAGCGAGTAAGAAGTGATTAAAATTACTCCTTACTTGATCCAGAGAATCTGAACGACGGTAGTTTCAAACCAGGTACTAGACCCATTGGTGGTGATGATTGAAACTTCGAGTACTTTCCAACCATTTCAATATCGTTGAAGAATCTTGGAATCGCGTCAGTGAACCTCAAGGTTCTAAGTGGATATTTAACTTCGCCATCTTCAACGAACCAAGTGCCATCACGAGTCAGAGCAGTGAGTACACCCTGCGTTGGATTTACTGGATTCATATAGTGGAAGTGGGTTACAAGTACTCCCTTCTTGGTTTCAGAAATCATGTCATCAATTGACGAGTTTCCTTCCTCAGCTACTACATGTCGAGCAATTGGTTCTGCAGGACCCCACCATTTTGCATGATTACCTGTACTCTCAACCCCATCCTTTGTCGCAGTCATGGTATCGTAGACGAGATTCTTCACAACACCCTTATCGATAAGGTTGACCTTCTGGTGCGGAACACCCTCATCATCAAACAATGAAGCAGCAACGAGTCTTTGGTCAAGCGCATTGTCTGACACTGATAGTTTGTCTGAGAACACTTGTTCACCCATCCTATCGCGCAGGAAACTCATAAACTCTTGATGACGTCTTGCTCCAAAACCAAGCATGGTTGTGTAGAAGACCAATCCTGCTGCTGCTGCAGGTTCTAAAATGACCTCGTACTCTCCAGGTGAAAGATCTTTCATTCCAAAACCATCAACTGCTTTTTGTGCAGCTACTCTTGCTACATCTTCTACGAGTAGGTCTCTCACATCGCGTCTTGCATCCGCACACCAACCTGCAGTTTCTTCGGAACCATCTCGAGCCATAATGGTAAGTTGAGTAGTCGCTCTTGTTCGCATCTCATACCCTTCTACTCCTAAGGAGTTGGTAACAACACGCTCGGTAGAGATATTCTGAACAATACCTGCAATAGCGGCTATTCTCTTATCGACCCCATGTGCCATATCAATTGCAGCAGATGCGTACTCAGCTCTCAATTCTGGTGATGTATCATACGTTTCCTTACAGACCAATCCATCCAGATCAAACGACGAAGGATAATTTCGCTTTGTAGGTAGAGATTTGAAATCGGTATTCTCAGGAGAGATTTTTGCGAGTGAAACAGCCTGCTTGACAGCATTCTTGATAGCATCATCTTCGAATACTTCAAACTCGACAGATCCACTCTTTTGTCCGAAGTAGAGAAGTACTCGCACTTTGGCATGCAGCTCAGACACATTTTGGTCAATGATGCTGTTTGCAAGTCGGGTTAGACCCATTCGAGTAAGAGTAAGTACAGCCTGTGCTTGTGACGCACCTTGAACTTCAGCTTCTTTGAGAACTAGATTTGCTTTTGCTAGGAGTATATCCTTGTTCTGCTTCACTTCATTTCCCTCCCATAATACCAACTCTAACATCATGAAATCTCGCAGTGCCACAACCGTGTCCGACGTACATTACCTGTGGAGGCTGTCCCTTACCACAATTGGGAGTACCCCAGACTCGCCAATCATCTTTCGAGGATGCATCCATACTACCCCAAAATTCTGGAGTTATACCAGTGTAGGTCGGGTTCTTGATTATCGGTCCGATTTCTCCATCTACGATTTCCCATGCGATTTCAGTTCCAAATTGGAAATTCACTCGTTTATCATCGATACTCCAGCTTTTGTTAGTTGACATTAGAATTCCATTCTTTGTATCTTCAATGATCTCATTGCGTTTCCAATCAGTGGGTTCTAAATTGATATTCACCATCCGAATGAGAGGGAGTTTCTGTGGAGCATCAGCTCGCATTCCTCCTGAACTTTCATCTAAACCAATGAGTGCTGCAGTTTCTCTTGAACTTTGATAGCCAACAAATAGACCATTCTTGATTAGTTCAACACGTTTTGCTTTGACGCCTTCATCATCATATCCGAAGGTTCCGAGACCTCCAGGATTTGTTGAGTCAGACACAAGAGTAACATGTTCACTCCCATATCCCAATGAGTTCAACTTGTCTACAGTCATGAAACTTGTTCCAGCATAAGCTGCTTCTGTTCCAAGTACTCTATCAAGCTCTGTTGGATGGCCGCAGCTCTCATGAATCTGAAGCATCAACTGATGACCATCAAGGAGGACAGTCGCTTTTTCGGTAGGACATTGTTTTGCATTGGTAAGTGCTATTGCTTCATCAGCAATACGCTCTACATTTTCAAGTAGTTTCTTGGATTCAAAAAATTCGTAGCCACTTGTTGAGAAATCACCTCGGAAGGATCCCGGATACGAACGTCTTTGTGGTGGAGAACCTGGCGACATTGCCATACATGAGAAACCTCCTCCACAAAATACAATCTTCTGGGTGATATAGGCTCCTTCAGTACTACTGAATATTTTATCTTCAGAATGACTCCGATAATCAGCTTTAGTGAATTTGATGATATCAGGATTATGTTGCCCTAGTCTTTTGTCGACATCCATCAGAAGGTCGACTTTCTCCTCGATTGGAACTTTGAAGGGATCCTTCTTGAATGGAGTAGTATAACTGTCAGTAACAGCTTTGACATCAACAAGTTCAACAGGTGTCTTCCTTGTTGAGCCCGAAGCTTTAGCTATCCGTACTGCAAGTTCTGCAACTCTACGAACCTCTTCTTTAGATAGGTCATACGAGCCTGCAAAACCTAATCCGCCATCAGCAAGGCATCTAATCCCAAATCCAATAGTTTCACGTAATTCAAGAACTGCAATGTTACCAAGTTTGACAGAAATATCTTCATCCTTGACAGTTACAATTCTAATATCAGCATATGAAGCACCTAGAGACCTGCAGGTATCTAGTGCAACCTCAGCAATGTCATTCAATGAGTCAACACCATTTGGACGCAACCAATGGTGAGATAATACTCTTTCTAAATTATGAAAGGAATGAGCAGAAGAGAAGTGCAGGGCAGTGGGGTAAGGAAGTTGAGTGATTGAGTTTGATGTTGTCGTTAAAAAAACTCAGCCTGTCTATGTCCTCTGCTCGAACAAACTTTGGCTGCACACAAATTAGAATGCTAGTAACACTCGCTAGATATTCAACTCATCAAGACGCTTGAAGAACTCACGAGTCAAGAAGGACCTATACGAGAAACCGCCCCATCCAGACTTGATCATTAATTCATCAACATCGCCAAGTAGGTCCTTACGGCCCATCACTTTGACATCGAATATCTCATAGGTATCAATGGGTTTCATTGTTCCCCCAATTGGTTCTGCGAGAAAGACGAGAGACCGCCAAGGTATCGTTTCATCAACACAGACAACATCAAGATACATATCCAGGACAAATCTCAATAGTCGAACTTCAAGACCAGTCTCTTCATGCATTTCTCGAAGAGCTGCGGCCTCAAGAGATTCACCCACTTTGGCACCGCCTGAAGGAGCTCGATAAATCCCTGTATCTGCGTATTGATGTTTCTGGATAACTACGTACTCATCCTTCTCTTGTCGAATGAAACAAGTGATATCATGCAAACGTCCCTTTGCCTGTGTCTGCTTTACCAGTTGGCACTCAAAATCAAGAAAGTCAGCGGAGTAGCTTCGTTTCAATGGTTCACCAAATCGGTCAATCAATCTCTGTATTTCTTCATCATTGATATCATTCAGTTTTCTCGCCAATTTACTAAGCAATTCAATATCCAAAAAGGTTGTGGGATATGCCGTTCGTAAAGGAAATAACGTTAGAAATCTCTACCAAGTATGAGCTAAATCGGGTTTTTGATACATTTGATGAAAGATAGGAGTAGCTAAATTGGAACAACATTTAGTGGGTGGCATTGGAGTTTCAGTCATTCTGGGTCGTTTCGATGATTCAGAGTTAGACCTTGTCGTGAAAGCACAAGATATTCCGTTAGGTGTCACACAAGGTGGTGCTACTGGCGGTGGTAGAGCTGTTGGAGGATTTGGTATCACAATCAAGGAAGCCACTAATGCAGCCAATGTGATTCATTGGCCACCAATCGCAATCACAGATCCCGATAGAAGAGATGCGATATACAGAGCTACAAGTAAAGCATTAGACACTGCAGAAGAAATTCAAGCAACACATATTGGATTCTTCACGATGGGACTAGAGGTAGCACGATTGCCCACCTGGGAAATTGCAGATGAAATAGTCAAGGCAATTAATGATTATTCAAAGAAAGAATCACTGCTCGATGAAATCATGCTGGTGGCGAGCTCACCTACCCAAGTGAGCTCGTTTCAGTATGCTATCACTAACATCTCTATAATTTCTCAGAAATGAAGTTAGATTTTCAATCTCTTTCGAGCAGCGTCTGCAGATTGAACCAATGGATCCCAAGTATCACAAATAGCTGGTGCGTAACAGTTCTCGAAATCGAATAGGTCCTTTGCATCAATGTTGTGTTGGATTCCCAGAGTTATGACATTGAGACGCATTGCGGCATCCTCCAGTCCAACCAATTGTCCACCTACAAGTTTTCCAGTTTCCTTATTGAAGAAAGTCTTGAGCTTGAGATCTTTTCCACCGGTGAAGTAGTGAGGTTTCGTACTAGCCTTTATTGAACCTTTGACAATTGGTATCTCGTAGCGTTTGGCAAGATCACCTGTTAAGCCAGTGCTTGCAATCTCCAAATCAAAAAGCTTTGTCACCTTAGCACCAACACACCCTGGGAAGCGAACATCTCCACCAGCGGCATTGATACCTGCTACACGAGCCTGACGAACTGCGAGAGTTCCAAGTCCCCCTGCGCATTTCTTTCCTGTTATGAATTCTGTACTCTCTGCACAATCACCAACTGCATAGACATTTGGTAGAGTGGTCAGCATTTTATCATCAGTTAAAATACCACGGGTCTTACCAATCTCAACACCTATTTTCTCTGCGAGATTCGTGATAGGACGGGCGCCCGTTGCAACCACTACAAAGTCAGCAGGAATCTCAGTTTCCTCTTCCGTGCCTCGGTCGTTCACAATAACACCCTTGGCCGAATCAGTGCCAGTTATTTCCTGTGCAGCCGTATTATTGAGAATCTTAAGACCATGATTTCGACAATGTTCTTCGACAATCTCAGACATGTCAGGATCCACCATTGCTAATAGAACATGGGGGAGGAATTCCACAACTGTCACATCAAGACCGCGCTCATGGAATGCTTCAGCTGTTTCCATACCGATAAGACCACCACCAATAATTACAACTTTCTTTGCCTTGTCAGCTTCAGAGGCCAGAGCTTTGGCGTCATCCAATGTTCGCAGTCCATAGACTCTCTTTTTGTCGAGTCCTTTGATTGGAGGATCTGCGTTCTCTGAACCAGTTGCAAAAATGAGTGCATCGTATTTTTGCTTTCCTTCGCCGTCCGGTCCTTCATAAGTTAACTCACGGGACTTGTGGTCAATATCAGTGACTGTCACACCAATTTTCGCATCGATTTTCAAACCAGCCCAACTATCTGGAGCCATTAGAATAAGATCATCAAAGTCCTTCACTTTACCAGAAATAGTATAGGGTAGCCCACACCTGGAATATTGAGAATAGTTTTCAGTATTGTAAAGTGATATCTCAACTTTACGATTGAATTTTCTAGCTTGCATTGCCGCCGTTGCCCCAGCAGCACCACAACCAATTATTGCAATATGCTCGACCATTACTAGATTCACCAAAATTGTCTATTTCTTGCTTATCTTGCCCGTTCAAAGCACAACTTGAATGTTTCCAATTGGTATACAATACTACATAGTTTTTCAGAACTGATAAAAGGATAGAGAGTAATCAGGGTTGATGCTGTTGATGTATAGTGATTACTTATGAGGATGCAAGGACCGAGTTATGCGTCAATAAGAGGAGAGAGAATAGTATTGTCACCTTCTACAATCACTTCTAGAAAATCAAGTCCATTCAGACCTGAATCAAAATCGATGAATAGTGATAGCGGATATCTTATTCGCTTATTCACTATCTCTGTTGCACTGATTATCTTACTTGTACCATTATCCATGAATGGAGGATCAAGTAATTCCGTGGTGACTCAACCGGTATTGGATGATCATTCAGTTTTTGTTGAAGGTGAGGATTTCATCTATTACGGTCTACCTGCTACAAATATCCGAATTGAGGTGGGAGAGATTTCAGGATATAGTGGTTTTGCTTACATCAATGAAGCAGAAAGTAAGTTGTATTTCGTCGACGTGACAAATGATATTACAATGGATATCGATTTACCCGTTGGTGCCAAGGCTAACGGATATTATCTTAGGGGCTATGATGTTGATCTAGATGGTGATACGGAATTTTTCCTGCGCAATTATGTCAATTCTACATACTACATCCTGATGGTAGACATTGATGATGGAAAAGTCTTGGAATACCCGATGCCTATCACTTTTCCTATCATTCAGGGTTTCGGTCTTTTCAATGGGGATGATGCATACCCAGACCTATTGATACAGAGTGTGCAAAATTGGGACAATTTCATAACTTTTGATGTGATGGCAAATAAGACAATTGGGACATTTCTAACGAGCGACAGTTACGGGGTTACTGTAGGTCGCTTTGCCAGTGCATCTGAAGATTCAATTGCTCTGATCAATGAAATGGGAACTTCAGACCAACTGAATATCACAGTTGTGGAGGGTGACGGGACACAAGTAGTCAATGATATTCTTACTTCAACTGTCCAAGACTTGGTGACTTTCAAATATGGGGGTGGTTTAGATGAAATTGCTACAATCCAATCCAACGGATATCTTACCGTATATGATGGACTGGCACTCGGAGTTGTCTTTAATGAGTTGGTTGATCCCTTGATAAGTGACCGCAGATTCATTGAAACTGGCGACTTCAATGTTGATTCTCAGGATGACCTTATTGTTATCAGTAAAGATCAAGAGACGGCATATTTCAGAAATGGAAATGATGGGACTCCGATTCGAGAGGTTGGCAATGTCTTTACACATAATTCAACGAATGTCGCTGTAGGATACATGGATCATGATACTATTCAGGACGTGGCTCTTGGAACAACATTTGGAGCGTTGGGTACAATCCGGGGTTCTGATGGCGAATATGCCAATCTAGAGTACTTGATAGATATTCAATTTTTTGCAGCATCTCAAATACTAAGTTTAGATGCAAATCATGATAATAGAGAAGATGTCTTTTGCAGGGTAGCTAGTGATGTATTTCTAATTTTGAGTGATAGAACTGACCCATCAATAGAACAACTACCATTAGACCCCGTTCATCCAACTACTCTCGACGATTATATCACAATTGAAGTTCAGGTAAATGAATCCTCAAGCATAGAATATGCAGATATTTGGATGAAACCTCCAGGTGGTAGCATATGGTATCAACCTCAAGAGGAGATGTTCGCATCATCAACAGAAGGGTTGTACTATGCAATCATTGGCGATTTGGTTCCTGGAGATTATGAATACTATATTGAGATTCAGGACAGTTATCTAAATACCGGGGAAATGGGAAACGCAACTCATCCACAGGTATTTTCCGTGTCTGGTGATTTCGTCTGGGAGATTGATAAGACTGGAACCGATTATGTGGGAAAACAATACCACCAGTCGGACAATGGTAATTTCTCTAATGGTCGACCCGCAATCTATACTATTGAGAGGGCAAGTGGTGATAAGGACCTGACTCTCATCAAATACTCCATAGGTGGGGGAATATATGATTCTCGTACTATTGTGAATCCCAGTGGAACTGATTTCGATAACTTTGCCGTCTTTACAGCGATGTTAGATGGGGACAATGTTCTAGATATCATAGTCTTAGACTATCATTTGGATGGCGGAATCCTGAGGTACACAGCATTTCATGGAAGTAATTTCTCTCTGATGGGAGATGGTACGGTCCCGTATCCATACAGTAGCTTCAACTACCTTGGTGTATTCGACGATGACGGGGACGGTAATCAAGAGTTATTCCTAGTTTCTGACACGTACCCATACGGTGTCATCAAGATGGACTCTGATCTCAGTTGGACAGGAGTAGACCTACCACAGAGTAACAACAGCAGATATAGAGTCGAAGGTTTTGCTGTTGCTAGCGGCGCACCATCTGGGTACATTGGCATCATTAGAGGGCATAAGCAAATAGACATCTTATCTGCTGACTTGGTCTATTCACACTCATTGGCAATAAACATGAGTGCGTTACCCATTATGGAAGTTGCAGGTATTAGCACCATGTACAATGCTACTACAGGAGAGAATCAATTTGTGGCAGGTTTCACTTACTGGAATGGTTCTGATCCAACAGGACGCATCTTTATTTTCGACAGCTCAACGACAAATGTGAACAACACACCTGTCTACCAAATACCTCATCATCCCATCACTTTTCTTTATCCAGCTGATGTTACTGGAGATGAATCGGACGAGTTGTTCCTTAAGTTGATTGGCGAATTGTTATTAACTGATCCAGGTTCAGCTCTCACAACTTTGTGGTCAGCACCTGTGACCGGGGCAGAACCCCTTAGTGCAATAATCACCGACTTTGATGGTGACACTTATGATGAGTTCATCTTGTTCACAGATCAGGATGAGCTTCTGACCCAAGTATCATTCACTGGAGAGGTGGAGTGGACAGTAATAGTGGGAGAGGTACACAATCCCCTACTTCTTGGAAATATCGATTCGATTCCTGGCGAAGAGATCTTTGCTTATCCTATCTCCACCGTTACAAACTTCACACTTGGTGCGATGAGAAATCTTGATACTCACTATGTCTTGGATGTAACCGTAGAATTACAAGTACCAGTGGTTGAACAGGGACAACAGTTCGATGCAATTGTCAGAGTTTTGAATATCTATAGTGAAAATATCACGGATGCCTCAGTCTATCTGAACGTACACTATATGACCTCAGGAGGACCTGAATTCAACACATTCGCTCTCTATTATGGATGGTTCACACAACAATACTGGGGAATTACTGATGCAGGTTGGCCTATGGGTTATGCTAATCTGAGCGTTTCCATCGATCATGAATACTATCACCAATATGAGGAATTGTTCATTGATGCCGTGACGGTGAGAAGTGTGCTCCGTGTTGAAATCGAAACTCCTCTATCCATAATCCAAGGAAACAACATGAGCATAGTTGTTCGAGTTTATGACAATCGTGATACATTAGTAGAGGATGCCACAGTAGAAGTTATCCTTGGTGGTTTTGTTCAAGGAGCAACACTCTCTGAATTAGAGTATGTAGTTGATTATCCTGAAGTACAGCTCAGTCCAGGGGAACACAATGTTGAAGCAATAGCAGATCACCCGTATGCAGTGGGTACTGCGAGTTTTGAGAAAGTGATCAATGTTCAGCTCCTTTCATCCTCGTTGAAATTGAGCACAAACTTTCCAGCAGCTGTCCAACAGGAGGATTTAGTGACTTCATGGTTCATTATTACAGACCAATATGACGTCCCCGTAGAAGGAGCTACGGTATCTTTGGTTAGTGGACCACATGAATTTAACCTTGTGGAAAGTAGTAGTGACCCTGGTAGCTATGACTTCAATCACCCAATCAACCTAGGTTTAGGATATCAGACTTTCGAAGTTCGAATTGAATCACCGAATGTTGTGGGAGTTCTCATAACTGAAATCAGCTTTGAAGTTCTTGGTGACCTTGAATTCTTTGTATCATTCAGTCCTGAGGAACCAGTTCAAGGACAGCAACTCTATATCACGGTCAGTGCTATTGATGCGTTTG
>Ga0114923_10000083_pt1 | contig 75505 bp, 62 predicted proteins | sample SumtaG_FD_89578 | JGI IMG/M metagenome (GOLD analysis project Ga0114923, IMG submission 89578) | Deep subsurface microbial communities from Indian Ocean to uncover new lineages of life (NeLLi) - Sumatra_00157 metaG | ecosystem: Environmental > Aquatic > Marine > Oceanic > Sediment | place: near... | reverse complement strand
AGAAACTCCCATTACGGCCGCATCATCGCTGTCAGGGAACGCAACGGTACAGTAGATGTGACAGTGGACGTTGGGAATATCCTCATCGCACGTTTGACAAAGCGATCGTATGTGGAGATGGGTTTGGTTTTGGGAGGGGAGGTTTATCTGATCTTCAAAGCCGAAGCGGTGAAACTATATTGACGGTCCACAATAGCACAACATCTACTGCGTTATCGCCCCTCTGATCCTTGGGGACGTTAGTCAAAAGTCAAATATGCCATTTAAAAAGCTGAAATCGTTATTAGGCAAACAATTTGATCGTCATTACAAGCGTGCCTACTCAGCGATATTTGACTTTTGACTAACGTCCCCAAGGGGTGGGGAACACCATCCGCTTTCGCTTCCACCGTCGCTGAAGCTTTGGTGCACAAGAACGCTATGGGCGACAGTTCGGCGGACAAGCCGGTATTCCTCGGAACTCCCCTTCGACATGCTCAGGGCGGTGAGCAATGCCGAACCGTGGCCTTGTATCCACCTTGTTCTTGCGGACCTGAGGAGACCCAAGAAACAAGATCCAAAATCGAAAAATTAAAAACCTATTCTGTTAACTTTGTCTGAAAAAGACCCCCGTTGGATCTTGGATATTAGATCTTGGATCCCCATCAGTTGCATAGCACTGCCTCATCCCCTATCCTTTCCTCATGACCATTATTCCACAAGTACCTTTCGGTTCCGATGGTCCCCTCGTCACGCGGGTCGGCCTCGGGGGCGAAGGGGTGCTGCGAACCTGGGGTGCAGATGCCGATGCGCGGGCCGTGATCCATCACGCTCTCGAGATGGGAATCACGTACTGCGACAGCGCCCACGCCTACGCCGGAAGCGAGAGCTACTTCGGCTCTGTGTGGTCCGAAAGTCCAGAGGCGCGGCGCGAGGTCTTCCAGACCAGCAAATCAGCCGCCCGCAGCAGGAAAGAAGCCCTTCGGGACCTTGAAACAAGCCTCGCGACCATGAAGACCGGGCACCTTGACCTGTGGCAGATTCACGATTTGCGCACAGAGGCGGATTTTCGGACCATTGAAAGTCCCGGGGGAGCGCTGGAGGGCTTTATTGCTTCAAGGGAGGCCGGAACGGTTCGCCGCATCGGCGTGACGGGCCACCACGATCCTGACATTCTTTTAAAGGCCGTTCGGGAGTGGCCGGTGGATTCAGTTCTCCTTCCGGTCAACCCGGTCGAGGCGGTTCTTGGGGGGTTTACAGATCGCGTGATCCCGGAAGCAAGGGATAGGGGGATGGCTGTCATCGCCATGAAGATCCTTGGTGCCGGGCACTACCTTTCCCCCAAAGGCGGTATCGGCGCCGGTCTGCTGATTCGGTATGCTTTTTCTCACGATATCACGGTAGCCATTGTGGGCTGTTCGACGCCAGGCGAGGTGTCGGAACTTGTGGAAGCGGGGCGAAACATCACACCCCTGACGCAGGAAGAAAAGAGGAAACTGGAGGATCTTTATCGGCCCCATGTTGAGAAGCTTGCGTACTATAGGGGCGGGGGCTAGGGTGTAATAAACAGAAGAACGAATAGGGAATAATACAGTGTCTGGCGTCTAGGGTTTGGTGTCTGGTATCTGGAAGGACAGGGCGAAGTGCGACTCGACTGAGTGTTGAGAATTGGAAATTTAGAATAGAAGTAAGGCATTTGCTCTGAATCCTCAATTCGTAATTCTCAATTTTTCTCTTCTTTCACCCCCTTCATCCCTGTTAAATTCAGCTCTTGCCGCTTCTGCAGGAATCTCGTTTCCAGATTTAGATCTTGTCCTTTCGCCCAGTCGCTCCGTCGCCCAGTCGAAAGTTTCACCGTGTCCATTTACTTCTCTATTCCCAAAATAAAAAATATCTCCCCCGCCTTCTTTCTGCTGGCTGCGGCGCCCGCCTCGTCCCCCGACACCTCCTGTATTTCCGCCAAGCGAGTGTAATCGAGGGCAATGGCGTAAGGGTCTTCCAGGTCACGGTCGATAGCAAGGGCCTCTTTGACAAACCTTACTGCGGCGGCATTGTCACCTCGACTGGCTTCAAGCCTTCCCAGCGTGACAAGACATGCGGCGCGGGTACCCATTTCGTTGACACTAACCGCAAGAGCCAGAGCCAGGTCGCACAGCGCCCGGGATTCATCGATCGCTCCCCTTTCCAGTGCTGCCCTTGCCCGATTATGAATCGCCCTCGCTCTGATGCCGGGCCAGGAACCTTTAGCACCTAACCGCTCTGCTTCCCGCGCCAGGCTTTCGGCCTTTGCTGCATCGGACTCTACGATCATCCCTGCAAGGTTATTGAGAGCAACCCCGAGTATCATTTCCTCCCCGGTCTTTCTCGACAGGCCGACAGATTCCTCATATGAAACTTCAGCCTTCTCAAAATTTCCCAACCTTTCCTGGACCGTGCCGAGGTTGTTAAGGGAGACCGCCACCTGGTCATCCCGGTCCAGTATTCTGTTAACCGCGAGAGCCATTTCGGCATCGGACAGCGCCAGAGTGTATCTCCCCAGCTTCATGTTCCTGGCAAAGGCTGCTGTGTGCCTGGCCGTCTCGTCATGGAGTGTAGGTGGTTTCACAGGCTGATTTCCGCCGCAGCCTCCTGAAAAGTTAACAAGGAAGAGTAGAAGGAAGGTTGTTGTAATTATACTCCTCATCGCCCGTCTACCTCCATTGGAGGTGTTTCCTCCCCTTCGGCAAAGGATCCCTTCAGCAGCCAGTTACCTTTGGCCGCCTCCACGACTCTGCCCGCCTCGTCTGCCGTTCTACGAATACTCCTGGCAGTGTCCGGCAACTCCCTCGTCGCTTTCTCTATGTTGTCGGCGCTCCTTTGAACCGATTCGATCACATCCGGCAGCTTTTCAGAGACGATCTTGAAGTCGTCTGCCAGACTGTTCAACCTTTCCATGGCCTGATTGGAAGATTCCAGCAGCCTCGAGGCTGAATCGACGATCTCAGGATACCTTTCAGAGGAGGATCTAACATTCTCGGCAGTAACCCTGAGTTCTTCCACCAGCGGCACTGCTTTCCTGGCGGCCTCCTCCAGCGCCCTTGCCGTACGTCCCCCATCCTGGACCGTTGTTACAAGTGAATTATAAAGAGATTCATCTTTCAGCAGCTTTCCCATGCTTCCCTGCCCGCTGGTCAGGCTTTCCAGAAGATCAGCTGCCCCTTCGAGTCCCCTTTTCAGTGCCACCCGGTCCTCAACCAATGCACCGGTTATTTCGGACATGTTGTCCAAAACCTCCTCCAGCCTGTCCCGCACCGAGCCGAAACCATCTATCAATTCAGCGATGCTGAGCTGGACTTCAGTCTGAAGATACTCATTCGGTTCGAGGACGTCAGCCCGGAGGGACCCAATGGAGATCTCGACACTCTTGTCCCCCAGAAGCCCCACCGACCCTATTGTGGCGATGGAATCCGTCTTTACCCTCGGTCCGTAATCCTCCCTGACGAGAAGTGCAACCTGGACCCATCCACCACTGGTAAAGGAAAGGGACTCCACCGACCCCGCCTCGACTCCCGAGAGAAAAACTGGAGCGCCGGATTTAAGGCCGCTCACATTTCTGAAGGTGGCGTTCAGGCGATACATCTTGACAAAGAGGTTCTGCTGATCGGCTATGGACATCACCATTATGAACACAGCCCCCAATCCAATGAGCACGAAGGCGCCGACCACCATTTCCACAAGGTTCTGTTTTTTCATAGTCCTTCCCCTGTATCGCGCCGCCCGTGAAGGAAGAGCTGAATCTGTTCCAAATGCGAGGTTTGGAAATCCTCCGACGTCCCGGTCAGGAGCACCTTCCCGTCCTCCATCATTGATATGCAGTCGGCAATGAGAAATGCGGACCTTATGTCATGCGTCACGACAATGGAGGTTGTTCCCGCCCTCCTGTTGAGATCCTTTATCATCTCCGATACCGCGTCAGATGTTACAGGATCGAGCCCCGAGGTTGGTTCGTCGTAAAGCACGATATCCGGATCCAGCGCCAGGGTCCTTGCTATGCTCACCCTCTTCTGCATTCCTCCACTTAACTCTGACGGGTATTTACGCTCCTGTCCCTCCAGCCCCACAAGTGCCAGGAGTCCCAGGACGTGTCTGTTGATGCAAGAATCATCCAGCCTGGTGTGGTGCCTCAGAGGAAAAGCCAGGTTCTCACCTACCGTCATGGAATCGAACAACGCTCCGCCCTGGAACAGGAAACCCACTTTAAGCCACAGTTTCTTCCACTGATTTTCCTCTTGAAATGCGGTTATATCCATCCCGTCCACGATGATCTTTCCCGCATCGGGAACCAGAAGTCCGATGACACATTGGAGAAAAACCGATTTCCCGGAACCACTGCGTCCGATGATGACCAGAGTCTCCCCCCTGTTCACTTCGATATCTATCCCCCGGAGAACCTCAACATCGCCGAAGGATTTGCGAATATCGCTTACCTGGATTACAGGTTCTAATTTCATTCCGACAGAATCCTAGTCTGGGAAAAGAACGATCAGTATTTTAGTAAGGTAAACGTCGGTGATGAAGATGAGGAGCGACGCCACTACAACTGCGGCGGTGGTTGACCGTCCCACCCCTTCCGTGCCCCCCTTGACCCGGAGCCCCTCATAACAAGCCACCGTACCGATGATCGTGCCGAATACCGCACCCTTGAGGAGCCCCGGCAGGATGTCGGTCAATGTTATGAATTCAAGGGTTTTGTGTATGTAGGTCCTGAACGGAATGCCCTTCTGGAGCACAGCGACCATGAGCCCGCCGAATATTCCCAACAGGTCTGCAATGGCCGTAAGCAAGGGTACAACAAGGATACAGGCGACTATCCTGGTGGCTGCGAGAAACTTGACCGGGTTCACCGCAAGGACCTTCAGAGCGTCCACCTGCCTGGTCACCACCATGGAGCCGAGTTCCGCGCTGATCCCGGAGCCTGAACGTCCCGCCACCAGCACGGCCGTGATCACCGGCGACAGCTCCTTGACCACCGACAGCCCCACAACAGCCGCAACGTACTGCACAGCCCCGAATTTACCCAGGATGCCTATGGTCTGCATCCCGAGAACGGCCCCCGTTGAAAGAGCAGCAAGACTTACAAGTGGAAGGGATTTGACGCCGACATTGTACATCTGCAGCACAGTCTCCCTTAGGAAGACCGGTTTGCTAAAGAGCTGCCTGAAAGAGCGGAGCGTGAAAACAGCAAGACCGCCGAGGTACTGGATCACCCCCAGCATCCACTTTCCAAGTTGACGGATACTTACCAACATCCCCATGTACTCCCGTGAACAAATGCTCGGCGCTAGCGCGCCTCAGGTTCCAGGTTTTATGTTCCGGGTTCCAGGTGTTACCGATCGTTAATTATGGATAAACCGGAGTCGGGCTCGGGGTCGGGATCAGGCTCGGCTTTACCGATCACTGATAACCGATCACCAGGTTTGACCCCGTGTCCCCGTGATAATCATATAAGAAGGCACCTCTTGAGATAACATACAATGTAGCGACGTTATCAATGGTTCGCCAACCAAATCAAGGAGGTGCCTAATGCAAGTGTATGCCGGATTCGATCTTCACGCAAACAACAATTTCCTGGGAGTAGTGGACGAACAAGGGAAGAAGATTTTGAAGAAGAAACTTCTCAACGAACCAGGGACGATCCTCAATGCCTGTTCCGTAAGCCTGGATGAGACTGGTAACAACTATTAGATGTGAGCGTGTTTTGTAATTGGATACGGGACGGAACCGAAGGTTTTCCGGGTCACGGAATGTGACAGGGACCTGAACAATTGGTCTTGATCCTGATGGGTGTCCGGTGCAGCTGAGGCTGACACCAACTGATGAAAACAAGGGCACGACGAGTGGGCTTGTATCGGGAATGAAAAGCAGGAAAAAAACCCTGCTACAAAATTGCCTGCCCTGAGCTTGTCGAAGGGTGCCTTGGCAAGGTGCCTCTTAATGGGTGTCGCCGCGGCTCCGGGTCTTGCTGGCTCCTGCCTTTAGATCTCCCTCCCCACCGCCTCGGCAACCTTTTTCAGAGCGTCCATGAGGTCCTTGAACCTTTTGGGCTTTAAGGACTGCGGGCCGTCACACATGGCGATCTCCGGTTCGGAGTGTACTTCCACCAGGAGTCCGTCGGCTCCGGCAGCAACGGCGGCAAGGCAAAGAGAGTGGACGTATTGCCAGTGGCCGGCCGCGTGGGAAGGATCCACGATAACAGGTAAGTGAGTGCGTTCCTTCAGGACGGGTACGGCGCTGATGTCAAGGGTATTGCGGGTCGCCGTCTCGAAAGTCCTGATACCACGCTCGCACAGAACAACACGCTCGTTACCGGCGGCCAAAACGTATTCGGCGGACATGAGGAACTCGTCGATGGTCGTCATCATCCCTCTCTTGAGAAGGATAGGCTTATCCACATCACCGAGACGTTTGAGGAGCGCGAAGTTCTGAACATTGCGGGCGCCCACCTGAAGCATGTCCACATATCCGGCGACCAGATCTACGTCCCCCGGGTTGACCACCTCGGTGACAACCGGAATCCCTGTCACCTCCCTTGCCTCGGCGAGAATCTTGAGCCCTTCCTCCTCCAGCCCCTGGAAGGCATAGGGAGAGGTACGGGGTTTGAAAGCCCCACCCCTTAAAAGGGAGGCTCCCATTTTTTGTACCTCTCTGGCGATACTTATAAGGCCTTCCCGGCTTTCCACGCTGCAGGGTCCGGCAATTACGGTGATCTTCGGGCCGCCAATGGTCACACCTTCGGCCACCTGAAAAGCGGACCGCTCTCCGGTCTTCTGGTCCTTGACCTCGATACTTGCCAGTTTGTAGGGACGGAGAATGGGAAAGACCCTCTCCACACCGACTAACGCTTCCAGGTATTGGAGCCTTGCCTTGCCTCTTTCGTCTCCGATGGCGCCAACGACGTTACGCGTCTCTCCGTGGATGATATGGGGTGTGTACCCAAGCTCCTCAATTCTGTCGGTGACCTCTTTAAGGTTCTTTTTCGAGGCCCCTGGTTTCATTACGATGATCATAGCAACACTCCGTGTTGAGTTAACAGTTAACGGTTTACAGTATACGGTTTAACCAAACAGTTACCGCAAAACAATAAACCCCGCATATTTTTCAGGAGTTCATCTAATCCAACATTTTGGGCCGGTGTCAACCGGCCCGAAATCACGCTCTCACTGTACACTGTAAACTGTTAACAGTGAACTCCTCTTACAGATGCCCCTTTTCCTTAAGCAGTTTCACGATAGAGCCTGTTTTGCCGAGACTGTCAAATATAAGCGAGGACGATATGGTGGCCGTACTGACAGCGTCCACCTCGGGATCAAAATCCCTTTCCTCCAGGGCAGACAGCCCCAGGAGCCTGCGTCTCATCTGATCCACTTCCTCTTCGTTCCATTTCTTGTTCCAGTATTTGGTTACAAAAATGGCATCGAAATCCACAACCTGCCCCCTGCTGTTCAGCGTGAGGATAAAGTGCACCGGATGGCACACGTCACAGACCGGAAGCCGGCTGATAACCCTGGAAAAAACCTTGCCCCGGTTACTCTCACCTATGAAAACTCTTTCACCATCCGGCAGTTCGACACTGTAAAGCCCCACTGAACCGTAACCAGCCCGTTCCATGCTCTTTATGACCAGGGACTCGATCTCGGCTTCTGAGATAGGGAGAATAAGCTCCTTCTCCACCCAGGGCGGCAATTTCACCTGCCGGGCATCGGCAAGCAGCTGCTCCGTATCTCCTTGGGAAATCCTCCTTATTTCATCCACAAACCCTGGGACCGAATCCAGGACCCCGAAATGGACTGCCATGAGCATCAGTCCTTCTGAGGTTTTTCTCAGGATCATCGTGTATGGGGTTCCACCGGGGTTGCCGAGAACGTCGAAGATCTCGAATTTAGGATCGGGTACCAGGGGAAACGGGACATCGAATTCTCGTTTGAAATCGTTAACGGTTTTCATGTTGTTCCCAACCCCGATGCCAAGGAAGCGGACCTTTGTGGACAGGAATGGATCGGAGGCCACTATTTCATAAACGCTGTTGACAAGAGGCGCACCTTGCTGGCATCCATAACAGAACCTGTTGAACAGTTCCAGGACCAGGATCTCACCCCAGATATCCTCGACATGAAACTCACCATTACGGCCAAGCACCTCTGTTACACCCAGGTAGGCGGCGTCGGCCGAGTTGATGTCAGCCCCGAATCTGTACTGAGGAAAGAAGTCTCCCGGTGAGATGATCCTTGTTGAAGCTCCGAGGGGTACAACCAGGGTCAGTAGTAGGATGACTGCCCAGATGGTCGATTTGTTCATTATCCGCTCCTTATATGAAATCTCATAAATGAGATTTCATATCTAAGGGTGTAATCCACCACAAGCTCAATTAACTCTGTGGAACAGTCTGAATCCGGCAGCGCTGCGGTAAATTGGCTTTCACTACTTTTACAGGAACCGCGTTTCCAGCTTTGGATCTTGTTTTTTCGCCAAGTCGCTAAGTCGCCACGTCGATGGGTTCTGTCATCGCCCTTCGCCCCGCTTGTCCTTCTGGCTACGGGCTCCTGTTTTTCAGCATTCCGACCATGCGCCCACGTTCCCCCTCGCCCCCTCCAGCTTTCCCCCTGTCACCGTATCTCCACGTCTCCGTGTCAGGTATTTTTCCCAGACCCTAGACCCTAGAACCTAGACTCCAGACCCTGGGGGCCACCACGCCCTCATTTTTTTGATACCTTTAACGTGGCCCCTACAGTATTCATGTCGACGACAGGCACCTCGAATTCACCCTCCCCGAGGAGCAGATCCGCCAGTTCCTGGGAGAAGGACCTGTAGCGCAGCACTGCGTCGATCGTGAGCTCTCCCTTCCTGAGCTTTTCCGGAAGGAGGAAAACGAAGGTGCTCTTGTCTGACCCCTTGGGAGGAATCACCCGGACCTCGGAGAAGTGGGAAATGGCCCATGGCTTGTGGGTCACATTTCCATCTTTATCAACGGCCACAGTCCTGAAAATATTGGCCTCGGGGTCGATGGCACCGAGATCGTCCAGGGCTCCGGAACGCATCAGAATATTACCTTTCGGGTCCTTCACAGTCACATCCAGCCACATCTGCCTGATCTCGGTCAGGCTTGTGGGCAGGTTGTGCCCTGCCCCGACATTGATCACTTCCACCTTGAATTTCACCAGATGTCCGCTAACTGCCTTTTCCGGGAGGAGTATCTTGACCTCGGCAGCGCTCTTAAGACGCCCCTCGGCTATCCGGGCGTGTTTTTCGGACCCCAGAAGCCTCGTGATCGCAAAATTGCCCCCCACGAATTCGTGGGTGTACACTGTCTCTCTTTCCGGACCCAGGGGCGATGCCTTGCCCGGGTTAACAGGCTTTTTCATCGTGCGGGCAGCTTCGATGGCCTTTTCCAGGGGCATCATGTGGCAATCCTGGCACACGATCCCCACCCTGGCATAGACGGACTGTCTCCATTCGTCGTAGGTTCTCTCGATGGGGAAGTCGGTCACAGGGTGAAAGACGTGATGACAGGAGCCGCAGAATTCCGCCGATGTGTGGAGCTCGGAGTATGCTGTATCGTGGCCGGGGGAATCGGAGTCTCTGTAAGGCCCTCGTTTCACATCACCCGGATCCATGATCAGGGAACCGTTCTGCGGCTGGGAAGTGGGTGTGTCCCGCCATGTTGACTCCACGACAGTGTGGCAAAAATCGCACTGCACGCCCTTCTCGGCGATCTCGCTCGCCCCGAACATTCCCCTGACGGGATCGAAATTGACCTCCTCACCAACAGTTCCTATGGGCGAGTGACATCCGGAACAGAGGTTCCTGATAGCCCCATTGGTTTCGTCGTCACCTATTTTCCAGAGAGCCTGAAAAACAGGGTCTACCCAGGCGTTGGAGTGCATGGAGCCTTTCCACTGTTTGTAGATTTCGCCGTGGCAGATACGGCACCGCTCCGGATCCTCAAATACGCTGCTGGACACAGGACCGCCCGTCTTAGTGTTGAGAAGGGACGGGAAGAACGGGAATTTTTCCAGGTCCACAGCCAGGGACGAACCGGTTATTACCAGAAACAACACACTGGCCGCCGCAAGGATGAAAACTGTTTTTCTCATGACATCCTCCAGATTCAGGATCCAGAAATCGTAAATTCGATATAGATACAACATTGATAGGGTCGCAAAAAGTCTTATCGCAGCTTTTTGTGACCCAATATTTATTTGGGGAAAGCGAAAAGTGTCATTTTCGCTTTCCTTACAAATCAATGACATACATTGCCGGTCATTGATTTGGGCGCCCCACACGGGGCGCGTTGATGACTTTTTGCGAAGTCATCAATGTTACATTATAACAATGAGGAGGAAGGGAGGAAAGGGCGTTGCGAAGTAGGGGAAAATCAGGGCGAAGGGCGGCTCGACCAACTCGCCAGGTGCGGAGGGCGTACGGATCAGTCCAATTTCCGATGTCCAAAGCCTGCCCCTGGCTTGATCAGGGGGCCAACGGGAAAACGATTTTGAGGTTTGAAGTTGCTAATCACGAATCACTAGTCACGAATCACTGATTTTATCCTTCCTTCTTTCCCCCACCTTCCCTATTCTAATGAGCATGTCCCTTTACGATCTTCCCTACATGGTCATGGCCGACAGCGAGGGGCAAGTGTTCGAACACCCGGTCCTCCGGATGGTGGGGCGTACCGGCAGGGAGCATCGCCCCCCTGAACCCGGGGAACTGATGGATCTTCCCGCCGGATCGGACCTGCACGTCCTTCCTGGAAGACATCCAATTGGTGTGGACCCTGCCACCGGCCGCCTGCGAACAATACACAATTATGAGGGCCGGCCGGTCAACGCCGTATCATCGTTCCTCGCTCCCGCTCACACTGTGTTTCTGTGGTCCGCCTTTGACCGCACCCCCGACGCGTCTGTGCTCCCCCTTTACGCTTATGCGGCCCTGGGATGGAGTGAAGGCGGCTTCATTACAGCCGGAAGAAGGGTGGACCCTGACCCCCGTCAGGATCTGGAAAACTTCCCTCAGAATGGGGAAGAGGACATCAGGGCTGATATGATGGTTCGCGATAATGAAGGGAACCGTCTTATAAAACATCTTGCCCACTGCTGCATTGTTTACCGCTGTCCTGCAGCCAGGAACTATTTCCTTGGACGTTATGAGGCGCCTCTTCCGACCTCCACGGGATGCAACGCCGCCTGCATTGGCTGCATCTCGCTACAGGGGGACACAGGCATCCCCTGCACCCAGGACCGCATCGATTTCATTCCCACCCCGGAGGAGATCGCCGAGGTGGCGCTTGGTCACATCGAAAGCGCCCAAAATCCCATTGTGAGTTTCGGGCAGGGGTGCGAAGGGGAACCTCTGACCAACTGGAAAACTCTCATGGAGGCCATAACCCTGATCCGAAGCCGGACATCGGAGGGGACCATCAACCTCAACACCAACGCCAGCATGCCAAGAGCCCTTGAGTACCTGTTTGATGCGGGCCTCGACAGCATCAGGGTGAGCCTTAACTCCGCTAGAAAGGATCTTTACACACGGTACTTCAAACCGTTGAACTACTCTTTCGAGGATGTCGTCGAAAGCATGGATGTGGCAAGAAAGAAAAACAGGTTCGTATCCGTGAACTATTTCGTCTTCCCCGGAATCACGGATGAAGCGGATGAACTGGAAGCAATCTCCCGACTTCAGGAGCGAACCAGGTTCGACATGATCCAGTGGAGAAACCTGAACATCGATCCCGATCTGTACCTTGATTCCCTGGGTAGGTCGTTGACATCGGGGCTTGGCGTCGGAAGGGTGATGGACCGGCTGAAGGAATGCTACCCTGCCCTGAAATACGGATATTTCAATCCAGCTCTTTAAAAATTTAACTACAATTCGTCAGTTTAATTTTGATAGGGTCGCAAAAAGTCCATTCGTGGCTTTTTGCTCCACTTAAAAGCGAAAAGTATCATTTTCGCTTTCCTTACAAATCAATGACTTACATTCCAGGTCATAGATTTGGGCGCTTCTTTGATAGGGTCGCAAAAAGTCCATTCGCGGCTTTTTGCTCCTCGGAAAGCGAAAAGCGTGGTTTTCGCTTTCCTTGGCGGGGCGCGTTGATGACTTTTTGCGAAGTCATCACAATTCGCCAGTTTAATTTTGAAAGCAAATTTACAACCAAATTAAAAACATGACACCTTCCGAATGATCGCGTATTCGTTTCGTGGTCAGGTCGAAAACTTACAAGTTGGGCTTTGGACCCCCTCTGTTCAAGCCAGGGACAGGCAATGAACTTTGGACTGCTCCTAACCCCTTTCGCCAAGTCGCTCCGTCGAAAGTTTTCTCCTTTGTTCTGCGTTCTGTGCCCTGAGCTTAGCCGAAGGTTGCGTTCTAAATTAGGTAATTTCGCCCCCAGCACCTCGCCTTGCTCTGCCCTTCCACTTTCCACTATTTCCATCTTCCACTTTCTTCCCTTTCCAACAATGAACATACGTACCTAAAAATGGTAATCTATTACCCAAAAAATACAATACGACAACGAACGAATCCCTGATCCTGCCGTATCTGTAATTAATATCGTAATGGATGTGAGTGTTGTCATTACCTTTTTTGGCGAAGCCGGCAGATACGAGTGATTATCGTGACATCACGGAAACATGGAACGCTTCTTGCGATAATTAGGACAAAGAAGCAGGTTATGCACATGTGTCTTTTGCACGGAGCGCTCAATGAAAAGAGGTGAAAAATTCGTTGTCGGGGTGTCCCCTGAATTGGACCCCCGATCGGTTGAAGAGGTCATTCATAAACTGAATGTCTTACTCAGGGCATCGATGATCTACAGTCTCAAGCTGGAGTTCAATTCGGCCTTGAAGGTCGTTATCGATCTCGCACACGAGCTCACGAGCTTTAACAAGGCTATCTTCTACCTGTACGACGAAGAAGAGAAAACCTACTACCCCGGGCTCATTGACGGCTTCACCGACAGCCTGCCGCCCCAATTCCAGCGCGGGAACATCTTCGTTGATTGGACCATAGAGAACAGGCTCCCTATCAGAATCGAGGAAGCGAGCACTCCGGAGATCAGAGAGACCATGGAGCAGATTCCCTATCATTCCATGGTCTCGATCCCCATACTTGTGGGCAACGATATACACGGGGTGCTCCAACTTTTCAGCACGACGCCATACAATTTCAAGGACGAGGACGTTCGTTTCCTGTGGATCCTTATACTCCAGCTGGAAGGGCTGTTCCATAAGAATGCCAGGCCTGTCGTTCACCACGTCGAAGAAAAAGATCCTTTCACAGGCCTGCCCATGAGAGCCCATTTTGAGTCGGAGCTGGATCGTGAATTCCTTCGCAGCAGACGCAACACAAGACCCTTCAGCCTTTTCTTCATTGAGATCGACAACTTCCATAAAGTTCAAGAAAAGCTTCAGTCCCTCAGGGGCGGGATGCTTCTCCGTGAGGTTTCTGAGCAGATTATCCCCATGGTGCGGAAAATAGACACCTTTACCCGGTATTCGGATTCAACCCTGGCTCTGCTTCTACCTGAGACCGACCTTCACGACGCCGGCCTCCTGGCAAATCGGCTTCGAAGCCGCATCGCTTCGGCCACCCTGACCGCCCTGGGCGCATTTCCTGACCTCAAGCTCACCGTCAGCGTTGGGGTTTCCGGCTTTCCTCAGGCCGTTACCATCAGTGATCTGGTGGGGGAAGCTCAGAAAAACCTCCAGGCATCTCAGCTATCGGGCGGAAACCAGGCGATCAGCAGATATTCGGGAGCCCACGAGGCCATTGACCTCCCGATATCGGTGGATCTTCAGGAACTCCTGGACACCGTCGGCACGGTGTTTAACATGGAAAAACTTCTTTCCCACCTGGTGGAGTTCTTCTCGCGGCTCAGCGGCGCCGACCGCGTCTCCATCATGGTGACGGATGGCATCGGCGACAAGCTGTTCTTCAAGCACGGTGTGGGGTTCCAGGGGTTTGAAGAGGAGATCCGCAAGACGGTCCTGGAGGTTGAGGACAGCATCTGCGGACAGGTCCTTAAAAGGAAACAACCGCTGATGGTAGACAACGTGGACCTCTTTATGCCCACCCGAGCCCGGCATGGACTGCGTTACAGCTCGCCGGCCTTCCTGTCCATACCGCTCATCTTCGAGGGGGAGGTCATCGGGGTCATCAACTTCAGCAACCGCAAAGACCAGGGCATCTTCACCCAGCAGGATCTCAACCTTATACTGCCTCACGTCCAGACAATGGCAAGGCTGCTGGCCGAGGGGAAGCGTTTCAGCGGCATTCAGAAAGACTTCCTGCGCGACACCGCCGACAGCCTGCTGAACATCTCGGAGAACAAAAGTCCCTATTTGAGAGGCCACAGCGAGCGCGTTTCAGAAAGCAGCTACCGATTGGCCCGATCGCTGAACCTGCCGGAAGCAGAGGCCATACGCATTGGCAACGCGGGACGGTTCCACGACCTTGGCCGCATCGCCGTTGACGAATCGATCATGAGCAAACCAGGCCAGTTAGACAACAGTGAGACAAACATCATCCGCCAGCACCCTCTGTGGAGCGCCCGCCTCCTGCAAAGCTTCCCTCAGATGGACATCGACCTGCCCGCCGTTCGCGCTCACCACGAAAGGGTTGACGGCAAGGGTTACCCGGACGGCCTCATGGGAGATGAGATACCTATTGGAGGGCGCATCCTCGCCGTGGCCGACGCCTTCGACGCCCTGACGCACCAGCGACCTTTCCGGTCGGCCATATCCGGGGAGGAAGCGTTCCAGGTCTTGTTAGAAAAGAGCCAGAGCCAATTCGATGGACGGATGGTCGAAGCTTTTATTGAAAATTCGAATAACTGACATAACAACATTGATAGGGTCGCAAAAAATCCATTCGTGGCTTTTTGCTCCACGGAAAACGAAAAATGTCATTTTCGCTTTCCTTACAAATCAATGACTTACAGTGTCGGTCATTGATTTGGGCGCCCCACGCGGGGCGCGTTGATGACTTTTTGCGATGTTATCCACATCAGCGCCCTGTCGGGCGACCTCAACCTTCCCTTTACACCCAAAACCAGGCACGCTATTTACTTGACCACATCTACCGGCTATCATTTTACACAATGTCCCTCCTCTCACGAAATTTTCTCATAACCATCATCCTGGTCATGATCCTGAGCATGTTGTTCATCGGGCTGTATCCTTTTAACTACTTCCCAACCAACAGTGCTTCCATCAACGACATTGGTAAGAGTCTTAACTTCTCTGGAAGGGGAATCGCTTATGCCAGAAGCAACAGAGGTTGGTCTTCAAAAGATCCTATCACCCTGGAAATAGCTTTCACGCCCGCAAGGACCCACACCCGAGGAATCCCGCACATCCTGTCCCTTTGTGATCAATCCGGGCGGGAAGTGATGTACCTGGGCCAGTGGAGTAATTCCCTGATTCTGCGGCTCATGGAAGGCAATAGGAGGATCGAGAAAGTCAAGAATGAAATCGGGATCGGGGATGTCCTCAAACCAGGTGAACAGGTTTTCATAACACTTGCATTTAACAGCGGGACTGTAAATATTTACTCCAATGGCAAACTTGCACTGAAACAGCTTAATTTTGATTTTGCCGGGGCAACAAAAGAACATCCCATCAGGTCCCTTGTTCTGGGCAATTCTTCAGCCGGGGACAGTTCCTGGCGTGGTGAGTTTTCGGCTTTTACGGTGTGGAATGCCACCACAAACTCATCTGCAATTCGGGACCGATTTGAAAAGTGGACCATAAGTAAAGTATCCGATATTGATGGGGCGCTTATTAGCTACAATTTTGAAGACGGTGGGAGCAAGACCATCAGCAATGAAACCGGTGGTAGTTGGGAGCTTCTCATCCCCGAGAACCTGACACCTCTGAAAAGGAAGTTCCTGGAACTGCCTTCCAAGCGGTACCTTTTTAAAAGATCTTTCTACGAGGACGCTGCCATCAATTTAATCGGATTCATGCCGCTTGGGCTGGCACTTTCTATCTTTTTTGTGGGAGATCAAAGAAAAAGAATTACCTGGGAAAAAAATTTCCTTCCTGTCATTGCAGGAGGGCTTTTAAGCCTGTTTATAGAGGTTAACCAGGCTTTTCTCGTTACTCGCACTTCGTCTGTGACGGATTTTATTCTGAACAGCGTTGGAGCAGGGATAGCAGTGGGAGCTTACCTGATGTGGAATAGGATTGGATTGACAATGCTCGTTATCCGCGGCGGATAGTAAGCTCAGATGTTGAATTCAAACTAATGAATCATCTCAGTGGGTGCGGGTATGCATATCCTGTATATTCGTCCATCGGATTTTCATAGTAGTGTATATTCTCTATTACAATGCTTGGAAAATAATTGTACGTTGTTATGGATGACCCACCAGTACAATTATCCATATCTGACCCGCAATTATCTTTATTTCCCCAAAAGTACGAATGATTAATCTGATCAGGGCAACTTGTTTCCAGTGAATCCTCTACATCATAAGTATTTCCAACACATCTTTCCGGTGCAGAGTTGAAAGTATAGTTATTAATTCTTATAGGTGAGACAAGGTTAGTGTTGAAAAAGTTGTTGTAAACCAGGTGCTGACCGCCTCGCAGGTGAATCGTTCGTCCGTTATTGGAATCCATAAAAAACCTGTTTTCGTAAATCTCATACCCAAGTGTTCCCCTCTCTGGCCAGTTTTCTGAGCTGTCATGAGCATCAATAGCATCCGTCCACCCGCAGCTACTACCCTCATAAGTAAATGTATTATATCTGAGGACTGCTCTTGCAGCTGAGTTACCGGCTATAGTGTGGGGGATGGAGGAGCAGTCACTGGTAATTGTAAATGTGTTGTCCTCAATAAAAACTATATCTGTTGATGGTGTAATAGAATCCCCAACATCAATCGGGTAAGTATCCAAAGATCCACTATTAAAAAACAAAAATAACGCATAAGAATTTAGAAATTTATTATTGTCAACAAGCCCGCGGCTCGCACTATCGGTCCGGATGGCCCTAGTAGCTTCAGTGAACTGGCAATTATCTACTCTCCAGTCCTTTGTGCTATTTATTCCATCAAATAAAATGCACGCATTACACCCCTTGAACTGGATGCCGGATATTCTTGCGCCATTTCCGGAAGTACCACTAAAATAAAATACTGTGCCACTGGATGTTATGATGGTCTCAGAAGCCCCAGCACCGACGATGGCGAGATTTACCTTATCTATGGTAATAGAATTTGTCCACGTACAATTACCTGCTGGGATTCTGATGGTGTCTCCATCTTTCGCAGCTAAGTAGGCCTCATTTACAGCATCGTAAGAGCAAGAGCTAGCGATATGGTCCACAGGCCCATCAGGATCCTCTACCATGGAATTTCCGGGTCCACAGCCACCGCCTAAAAACAGCAGGCAGGTTAAAATTGCTTTCATTATCAAATTTCCGCGCATTGTAATTGATCCATCAGATTACAGAAACCAATACATTTAAACTATGCTCCTATGAGTTGCCCGGTTTATCCTGGTGACCACTTCATAATTAATAGTATTTAGTTTACCTGCAAGCTCATCAGCACTAATCTCCTCGGAACCTTGTCTTCCTATCAGGACTACCTCATCTCCCACATTGACATTTTGAATGTTGCTTAGATCTATGGTAGTAAGATTCATTGAAATTCTGCCTATAATTGGTGCTCTTTTACCAGCCACAATGACGTTCCCTTCATTTGACAAACCCCTGTCTAGACCATCCGCATATCCAACTGGCAGCACACCGATTATCATGTCATTCTCTGCCTTAAATGTGCGACCGTACCCAACAGATTCTCCTCTTGCCAACCTTTTAATTTGAATGAGCATAGTTTTCCATGTTAACACAGGGAATAATTCTATCTTTTTTACATTATCAGAATTATGTTGATTTAATATATTTTTAACGCTTTCCGATGGCCATAAACCAAACTGCCCCAATCCAATCCTTGCGACATCAACATTACTATCAGGGTAGAGCATTGTCGCGGCGGTATTTGAAAGATGCTGATACTTGTAAGTTATATTTATACCGCTCATAAATTCCACGCATTTATTAAACCGAAATATCTGTTCTTCAGTGAAGAGTTTCTCAGAAGGTTCATCTGCGACTGAAAAATGCGTCATTATTCCTTCAACTCTCAAACACCTATTATTCTTCAGCAATTCCCCTAATTCTGCATAATCATTCTCCTTAACTCCTTGCCTATTAAAGCCTGTATCAAATTTAAGGTGTACTTTTGGTTGTTTTTCAACATTCTTGCAATAGGAGACTAAACTTTTCACGGAATCCAAGCTACTTAAGGCAATTTGAATGTCATATTCCAGTAAATTTTTAAAATTTCCGGGGTGTACATATCCCATAACGACAATGTTTTCCATGTGGCCAAGCATCCTGAATTGCAATGCCTCTTCCATATTAAATACAAAAAATTTCTTCACCCCGCATATTTTGGCCAATTTAGCGATTTCTTCCAAACCATGCCCATAAGCATTCGCCTTTAAAAGCACACCCAATTCACCGCCCTTTTTCGTAATATTGTTAAATAAAGATATATTTCTTTTATAATTGTCTTCTGACAATTCTATCCAGGTATTATATGTTGCTGAATTTTCCATAATCCAAATTATTATTTAATCATTTGGGCAGGCATTAATTTACGTATATTTTCACGCAATATAAATTAGGAGCATTACAGAAGGGCATAATCGTGACGAAATTCAACCGTCATTGTACGTGTCCAATTAATGAGGGGTGCGTCCCGGTGTCCGACGTGGTAGATCTTTTCAAATCAGCTTACAGGACAAGGATCGCGGTAAAATTGATCGCCCAAGGAGGGAAAAGGGTCGCCGCCGCTGGAATCCAATGAGCAGGTCACAGAAAACATGAAACCATTCATCAGCACGCGGGATTCGCTCAAGAAAATAATATTGCAGACGCTAATACTTCTTTACGTTCATTAATTAATTTCAGCACCTGGTGTGAGGTCAGTTGGTGGGGCAGGAGGGATGGTATCTCCTATCTCCCCGCTCTGTAACGGATGTGGGTAAATATACGGCGTGTAGCCCGGCATTTTGAATTTATAAAAATGTGTGCCCTCTATATTTACTTCGGGTGCAACGTTAACTACTGGTTCCTCTCTACCAGACCCACACAAATTGATATCGGCGGTACCACAATTTTCCTTGTTATCCCAAAAATAACTGTGGTTGATCTGATCCGGGCAACTGTTGGGATCGGAATCATCGAGATCGTAGATATTACCAGTGCACCGCTCAGGACGTGAATTGTTGGTATAGCTTGTAATTCTTATAGGATTATTCATACTCGCATTGAAATGGTTATTATAAACAAGGTGTTGACCACCACGGAGGTGAATCGTTCTGGCCGCTCCGCTTGCAAACAGGAAGTTGTTATTATATATCTCGTAGCCAAGAGTTCCCCGGTTGGGATAGTTCTCGTTGCTGTCGTGGGCATCCAGGGCATCCCAGCAAGTTGACGGAGTATAGTCAAATGTGTTGTATCTGATGACTGCCCTTGCTGCAAGGTTCCCTACCAGGGTGTGGGGCCGACAGTTGCTGCTTGTCATTCTTTTAAACAGGTTGTCCTCGATGAACAAAATATTTGTTGAGGATGATACTTTATCACCAACATCAAGTGGGTATGTTTGTGATGAACGCCCGTTAAAAAACATATAAATAGCATATGAATTAAAAAAGGTGTTGTGGTCTATGAGTCCACGTGCATCTCCATCTGTTTTAATGGCATGGTTCACGTTATTAAAGTAGTTGTTATCGATGCGCCAATCCTTGGCTGCATTGGTCCCATCGAAAAAAATCCCTCCCCTATCAAAATAAATCCCTGTTATTCTTGTACCGTTGCCGGAGGTACCTGAGAAATCAAATGTCCTACCGTTTCGCCTGATAGTCGTGCTGGATGCTCCGGCACCGGCGAAGACCAGGTCCCGTTTACTGACGGTAAGGGAATTGGACCATGTACAATCACCGGCAGGGATATTGATGATATCCCCGGCTGAGGCCGCATTGTAAGCGGCACTGACATCACTATAAGAACATGTTGTGGCGACGCGTGTTCCCCCGAAGGCCGCAGGAACCATCAATAACGCAATTAACATGTTTACGGTGCACAATCTGAGCATTACCCTCATTATCCTCATTACCCTGCCCTCACTATCCTGCCCTCACTATGCAATTTCAAAACAGCTACTGTTAAGTGTATCAGACTTAGCCGAAAAATCAGCTCCCGAGAGACATATATTTCATTTTTACATCATGCAAAATGGAGACCATGAATTACCGGCCCTCAAGGTCGTACTTCACCTTTGTTATATTAGCCGAATTTGTCCGTTGGTGTTTTTGGCAGAGCAGTGAACTTAGAACTATTTTCATACAACGAATGAAATTTTGTCAGTCAACACCCTGAATTAATTACGTTTTTGTAACCAAGCGATCACAAAAATCATCTCCCAGACTGTGGCTGGCTCAAGGTTCCGACGCTTTTCCTCGAACCCTCATTTCCTCTAACAGCCCTGTCCCAGGAGTCTGTTGGAGTATCCATTCAGCTTCCTAGCAGCGAGTCGGTATAGTCCGAGTCGCAGCTAGAGGTTTTTGAAAATTAGACCCAAGGTTTGGATAACTCACAATCTCACTTTGTTGATAATTATCCTTAAGTTCAGTTTGCGATAACTTCCCTACGAACTTTACACAGTCTTTCAGGTCCATGGCATTTATCATACCTTCTATCTCACTAAAGAGGCTGGATTCGTTCGGGAGATAAAGCTGGATGATCGTCATCCGATTATGTTCCAGCAGAATACTGTTCAGGTTATTTAGGTACTGTTCCACTCCTCCTGCCTCATCGTACGAATGTGTAAAGCGCAGGATAGTATGTCCGTCCAGGGCGCCCATGTTAAATTACACTCATTTTTATTTTAAATTTCATCTTGAGCCAAAGGCAATTCCCCTGACCTTACAGAAGATATTTTTTGACTAACTTCGCCATCCTGAGATATTCGTAAAAGCTACTCCCTTTCAATCCTGCTACTAATTTCTCCCTGGACGTTTCCGGTGGATTAATGGGCCAATTCATAAGATCTGGCCACATGTAGCTGATGAGTTCCCGGTGCAAGCTATAGGATGGAGGCAAGCGAAGCGACCGGTCAACACTCAGGAAATCTTCCAACACCTGTCGGCAGTTAAAGGGGGACAAGCTGTCGAAACCCATGTCGTATTCATGGTAGGACAGAGCCGCCCACTTTGCGTTCCGATTCTCCCAGTAAAAGAGATCCAGCAGGTCGAATCCTCGCGGGCAACTGTGTTCAATTTTATCCAACCATCGGCCGAACTCCATTTCCGCCGTCCGGCTGCCCTTCATATCTACCAAAACAGAAAGAACCCTGGGGGACATTTTTACAAAAGGTGGAAATCGATGAAAGCATCGCGTGATCTCACCGCAAACCCCGTTCACGACCATATAATCCCTGCCTTTATCCAGGAAATGTTTCTGTATGGAATATGTATTAGTGAGCTTGTTATCTCTTGCGTAAGGAATATTCATGTGGAATGTTTCACGGTAACTATCAGGAATATTCTTAATGTATTTTACTACATTGTGGTTAAGATCATATTTCTCCGAAATACTCCTCGGTATTGTTATATCGGAATTATTTTCATTGAGCCTTTCATGAGTATGGGTGAAGAAAAAAATCTCGTCCGCGACATCCTTGCTTGCCGCGAGCAAAACACGGGTATCGAGTCCTCCCGTGACAGCCATGGACAGATCAAACCTTTCAACAGCGCTTCTCATGATACCCTGCAGGACAAGAGCGGTGCTTTCAATGCACTCCTCCCTGGGAAGCGGTTCCAGGTTCTCCATCGGCCAATACCTGACAGATTGCCCTGAATCCATATCGAAGTAATGATTGGGGGTGAGATGAAAAACTCCTTTGAAAAGGCTTGTCTCACCGGGGAACCAGTACTCGGTTGTGTCCCTGAAAAGGGCCAATTTGCCCAGATCTTCCAGAACATTCTCATCTTTGGAAAGTTCGTGGAACCTGGCCATCAGGGAAGGCTGAGAGGAAACCCATCGTATTCCCTTTCGATCCTGAAAGTGGAAGATCTGCCGGAAGCCGGCGGGATCGGAAAAAACCCTGGTTCCAACCTGTGATACAAAAATGATGACGTATCTCCCAGCGATTTGTTTTAACCCATCCTGAAGCATGGTGAAACTGTCTGACTGTTCTATCAATTTCCCGGCTATTTTCTCGTCATCCGCCGTGGGATCAAAAGGATCGAGCAGAAAACCGAGCACAACAAGTGTCCTATCCCCAAGCTGAACCTTTGTTGTTTGGAGGTGGGGGTGGGCTGAGACCATATATCCGTTACCTATATCGGTCTCGGTCCACCCTTCCAGTGGCACTGTATCTCTGGGGGCAATAATATACTGACGCCGAAAATTCAGTTCCTCTGATTCCAGACTGACTACATTAGCTTGAGATGATCTCTCCATTATCATGCCCTCCTTGCTCATCAAATTCTCCCGAGGGGATACCAACTACAACCAACAGGAACAGCACCCAGAGAAAGCTGGTGGGTTTATTGAAACTGGATTCTGTAATATTAAATAAAAGGATAATGGTAAAAAAGGTTAGTTGAAAAGACCCAATGGCATGATTTAAACGAAGGTTAATCAGAATCCTGCGATAGGACTCAGCCAGGAAACCGACAAGCAGCACAAGGCCAACGAGCCCCAGATTTACAAACACATCAATGTAGCCGTTATGGGCCTGTCCGGGTTTCCAGGTATGTTTAAGCCAAAGATCATGCCCAATATCCCCAACCCAGAAACCTCCATACCCGGAACCAAGAATGGGACTTGAAAGCCCGATCTGAATGAGATCACTCCAGAGGTAAGTACGACCTGTCAGGGTCATGTCACCTCCCGAGGAAGTAATCAAAAAGGCTATCAAAGACTGGTTTTGTAATATTTCAACCAATACGTTTGTCATCAGGAATAAAATCAGTACAACCATGAGGATTTTACTTATTTTAGATGGATCATTGCCTATCTTTTTCAACGCGATAAGAGTCAGGACTCCCAGCAGATATACGATCAGCGATGTCTTGCTGGTCGCCCCTCCAGCTCCTTTCAGGATCCACACCGAGATAAAAAGAAAAAGTATATCAACAGGCCCTCTTTTTTCAGAAAAGATCAACCTCCATGTAAAGTAAAGTCCCATGACGCAGGCCAGCTGCCCGAGGCTGTTCTTGTGTGTCGTTACTCCGACCCACATGGTGAAACCTTCATAATCGTATCCCACGCCGATGTCTCTGAAATATTTTATGTACAACAATGAGAGAGTAATCAGAATGAACCCCGTCCGCCGGATAGTTTTCTGCAGGGCTAGAAATGGGTTCACCTCAGTCAGGATAACCAGTGCCATCAACAGGTCGCCTATGGACCTGTACCACCTCTTTATGGAAACCATCTCAAAGTCGGACCAGAGAATGCTGACTCCCATATAAATAAAAAGGTAAAATACCCATTTATTTTCTTTCACAAAATCATGGATTCGGAAGTGTCTTTTATATAGTACAAACAGGGCAAGAAGCATCAGGACGATGAGGACGGCCCTGCTTAAGGGGTCCCCGCTTGTGTAATCAATGGACGCATCTGGTGGGGGGGTCTGCCCCAACCATCCTCGAACTGATTTTGATCCACTGAGCATGAACCAAACCAGGGGGATGAGGAGCCCCTTGGAAGGATAAGGCTCCTTTCTGTTGTCATAAACCAGGACAGCTATGATAAAACCTATAAATACTATTCTGGCTAAATCTGGAGGCATGTTCTCTCGGGTAAGTGTGCGATGGCTCTTCGTTGAACTGTTTTTGATTCAATGGCGTATGTCATTTCTGTCCGAGGTGAACATCCACCACATGCCATCATGGAAGAAAATGGTAGAATCACTGAAATTCCCCCTGACCAGGTCCATTACCGGCTTCCAGCGGGTCGGGAAATCTACCGAACGATAAAGTGTTACCGTGTACGCTTCGTGACTTTCAGGAACCAGGTAGATCTCACCGTTTTCTTCAAAAACGAGGGGATAACTCAGATGATACTCCTAATCCAGGATGATCTGTTTGTATTGCCAGGTACGCCCATCGGGGCTTTCCGCCAGGCCAATGTCCCCCTGGCCGGTAACCTCGTTGTAGATTTCGAGAAACATGTACCAACGTCCTCCCTTTTCGAGGAGAAACGGATCTGCCACAAACCTGGCTCGGGCATCCATGATGTCACGGTAGGTTAGAACGGGATTTATGACACCCTCAGCCGGTACAAGTGACAGTGGCGAAGAGCCTTCATAACCCGTCTAAACAGGCAAGTCTTAAGAGTAAGGACCGATCTCGTGTCTTTTCAAAAAAGGCAAAAAGTTCAGCTGGGATCAGCTGGGGCAGCTGAGAGCGATTTTTTAGCGAATCTGTCTGGTATGAGTACACGAAGATGGTTGAGGAACTGTTTGATGGGAGCGACGCTTCCGTGCAATATGATCACAAACAGCAGGTAGAAAATTGAATACAGGACACCAAATACAAACAACCTGACCAAAATCCACTCAAAATCCAGGAAATAGGCAAAGAGGTATTTTGTCAGAATTCCAGCCAGGACGGAAGCGACGAAGTAGCGCCACACAGCGTCTAACATGGGCATCAAGGTCAGGCCGATGGGTTTTCCAGCATACACAAGAGACGGCCCTGTTAGGATAAAGGACACCGTTGCATAGGACACAGCTACACCCATGGCGCCAAAGGGCAACCCGGCGATGAATGAAATTACGGTTACACTGGATCCTATGATGCCCCACCGGAACCAACGGTCAGCGTGGCCGAGAGAAACGTGCAACCAGCCATTTGTGGAACCGACCAACTGAAGCAAGGCCGCGATGGAGAGGACCGTCACTAGGGGGGCTGCTGCGTCCCACTGTGAACCCAGCAGGAAATACACAATATCCTTGCTGTCGGCTGCCAGAAAACCGCACACCGGCATCCCTATCAGGGATAGAGTACCGATGGCATTTAAAAAATATTTATGATATTTGGCGGGTTCGGTTTTCAACTTGCTTAGTGTGGTCACCGCAACACTCTGAAGCGGAATGGTCATCTGACCGGCCGGCAGACTGGATAGGGTACTGGCCTTGTGATAGAAACCGAGAGATACTGCACCGAAACGCCAACCTATGAGTATTTTATCAAAGCTTTTGGCAAAGTAGTTGATGACAAAATAACCCAGTGTGTTGGCCCCGAATCTGAGCATGCTCCCGACTCCTGACCTCCTCGAGGGTTTTCCCGGTCTCCAGCGGCAGAAATACCAGACCAATATCGCCATGGAGACCGCCAACACGATGGGCCTGGCCACTAGAGCCCAGTACCCGAACCCCCTGACGGCCATGATAATCGCCACAAACACACTGAATACACTTGAAAAAATTTCCACCAAAGTGAGTTGGCGAAAATACATCCCCCTTCTGAGGAGAGCCATATGCTGCGTATAAAGACCCGACATAATAAAGCTGATGGCGTACACGATGGTGATGGCCTTGAGCGCCGGTTCCTGGAAGAACCACGCTATAACCGGTGCCAGCGAGGCTACTATAAACGCAAGGAGCAACCCGAAAGCTGCGTTGATCCAGAACAAGGTGCTTATCTGTTCATGGGTTACCTTGGCCTGCTGAATGGTAGCGTCCGTCAGACCCATGTCCCGCAGGACCATGAAAAAACCTGTAACGGAAAGGACCATGGCCACGACACCGTGGTCCTCTGGTGTCAGCAACCTTGCCAGAACAACGGTGCTGACCAACTGGATGATCAAACTTGTCCCGCGAGAAAAAAGAACAAGGCCCCCGGCTCTGATGGAATGGCCTTTCAAATCCGCTTTGAGGTGATCGGTTTCGAAGTAATCTCGTTTATGGTCGCGATTTTTCAAAACTGATTAATTCGGAAGGTACAGGAAACTTACACCGATTTGAGATCGTTTATCATCATTATCAACCTGTATTCAGGAAAAGATCCTAATAAGATTTTTTCAAAAACCTTCTTATGCTGAATTTCCATTTCAAATATCCTCTCCATATCCATTCCACTACTCTGTATAACAGCTTCTCAAAATTATTTTTGCAGTTATCATATTGTCCCAGATATGAAACATCGACAGGCTCTTTTCCAGCCAGACCCGCTTTGAACGTGTACGTGCCGGGGTTAGTCTCCGGATTGATACCGTTCAGGTTGTAGGATCCAACGTCGACACTCTTTAACCATTCCAACATTTTCCATTGGAGGATAAAGGATCCTTTTGTTTTCATTCCCGGATTGGTAGTAGCGCCTAAAAGGTAAATACCTGTATTACCGATCCCGCTGCAAATGGCCGCCGCGGAAAGTTCGTCCGACATTTTTGCAACCATGATCCTCATTTTGTATGGATCCGGCAGGTCGTGTTGTATGAACCTGAATTCTTCGACCTCTGTCGTACTCCTTAATTTTTTCCTGCCGCACATCTCCCCGTAGGCAAGCAAAAATTCTGTAAAAAGTTCATCACTGACACCCTCCAACACTGTATGTTCCTTCCGCTCCGCTCTGTTAAGACTATTTCTCCACTTATGCTTGAAACCCTTGCGAAGGTCTTCCATGGAGGGTGTGAGATCCAGCAACAGGGTTCTCTGGGGCTTATGACCCGGGGTCGCTGAAAATCCTTCCTCGCTTAATATCGTTCTGAAAGGTTCAGGTTCATTGTCATAAAGGATTGGAAACAGCCTTACCAGATATCCTCTCCCGAGAGTGTATTCCACTTTAAGGGCGCGCAGGGCCTGCCTGAAAATTTCTGTGTCCCTTTCGAAGCCGACCCTTTGCCAGAGGGGTCCCCATCTTACAAAGGCAACGGCTTTGCCGCCGGAGAGAGGAAGGCGCGCCAAGAGGCTCTGTGCGCATGCGACGAGTCTTCCATTCTTTTTTAAAATGAGACGGCTTGTATTCGATTCACCTCGACGTACCTTGCCGTAGGCCCAGGTTTGATATATGTTCGCGTCCTCAAATTGGCCCAGTGTTTCGTACCATGCGGCCTCGGAAACATCATCGATATGGTATTCGTATCCAGGGGCAAGTTCATTCATAGTTCACAATCCGGATCAGGGAGGTTTTTCCAGGAGTATCCGAAAATTTTCCTCTTCAAGGGGATTGCCAGGGCCAGCCACTGATAGGCACCAACGATTTTTAAATAAAATTCCAAAGGCCAATCATCAGGCTCGACATTCACACGTCCCTGAAGAAAATCAGTGTCTCGGGCCAAAAACCTGGCTGGTGTATTCAGGTAAACATGGCGGTATCCGGCACGCTTCGATATCTCCATAACCCTGTTATCATAGTCCCCATAGGGAAAAGATAAGAAATCTATGGGTCGCCGCAGGATCTTTTCCAGGGATGTTTTGGATTCAACAACCTCCCGTTTAATGCCCTCACCGTCCAGGAATGACAATCGAGGGTGGGTCAAGGTGTGGGAGCCGACCATAATCATTTCAAAAGGAAGATCCAGGAGCTGCTCTGTTGACATTATTTTCTCCTGTGCATTGGGGTTCTCGTCTTCAATCCAGCGGGGATTCTGACTTAACAAAGCTGCAGGCACAAAAACAATGGCCGGTATCTCCATATGCGTGAGTACTGGAAGGGCGTTTGAGAAGAAGTTTTCAAAAGCATCATCAAAGGTTACTACCACCCTGATCGATGACCCCATTTCCCTGGACAAACTGTTTACGGACACAACGACTCCATATTTGAGCAGCAATTCCATCTGGCCGACAAAACGGTCCACATCATCATCACCAATGGAATGATAAGTCACATTTACGAGAGCAGGGGAAACCTTGAGCCCAAGGATGCCCCAGATCGCTCTGCGGACCCGTAGGATCAGGTAATAGAAAATTGACAGCAACAGCTTGAAAATTCTCACAAGGGACACCCTGTATAAAGACGTTTGCAAGTGCTTCATTGATTTGTGAGGAAAGCGAAAATGACATTTTTCGTTTTTAAGTGGAGCAAAAGCCCCGAATGGACTTTTTGCGACCCTATCAAAGTTGATGATTTTTCTAAAAGTCATCAACGCGCCCCGGGTGGGGCGACCCTATCAAAGTAGCGTGGCTTATTCGTTTTTTTCCCTGATAAAAACCAGCCCCCAGAAACCAAACACGAAACCTGAGGCGTATGCTGCCTTAACCAGACATTTGATTCCGACATCCCTGCGCACCAGGAACGAAGGCAGGGTGGTTATTGAGTAAAAAACAAGATACAGATGAAAATAGAGAACCGTTTTGATTGTCCTGGCCAGGCTCTCTTTGATCTTGTTTTTACGTTTGAACTCCCCGTACACACCGCCGATCCGTAACTGCCTCCGAATATAATAGGAGGCTTTCCATCGTTCTGGTGGCACAACCTCGTGCACCGGGGCCTCGTTACACCAGACAAACTTTCTGCCCGTCAAGATCATTTTCAGAAAGAACTGATTGTCCTCTCCCCCGCTGCGGCCAAAACGAGGGTCGAATCGATTATCCTCATGGGTAAAAAGATCCCGTAATACAAGAACATTCCCCGTTCGACATGAGCTGCTATCCAGTACCGTACCTGTTTCATGGAATGGTCTTTCGCAAAAACCGCCGTCTATCAGCCATTTTGGTGGTTCCCCATCGAAATAAGGCATGACCGGGCCGAAGGATCCATCGGCACCGGATGACCGCAGGGTCAAATAATGGTGTTTAAGCCAGCCTGAATCGGGAAATTCATCATCATCGATAAACGCGATAAAGTCGCCCTTAGCATTTTCCACCGCTTTATTACGCGCCAAGGAGATGTTCTGTTCGGACTCAACCAAATATGCAATCTTCAAGTCATAGGTCTGTTTGGCTTTTTCTACGGTATCCCTGGCAGACATCCGGGCATCATTATCCACTATCAAAACGGAAAAGGTAAACATCCCCGCCGTATCGAGGGTCTCCAACGCCTGGATCAAGCGATCCAGCATCACCGGCCTTTTAAAGGTGCAAATGCAGACGGTTATGTGATTTATGTTGGAATCAAGGGGCATTTAATGTCTGGAATTATATGAAGTAATCAACTGCCATTTTATCCCGGGAGCCTGTCGGAAAACCCATGCAGATTTCCAGCTAAGATAGAGAGAAGCTCAGGTTAGAAACAGCCCACATCCAGAAAGCATTTTAATAGTCGCCTTCTTCGGTGCTGATTTTTTCGAGCAATGCAACCAGTCCCTTGTACATCGTAGCCTGACCCCAGTGCAACATTGGAATATTTGCCCGACCCCAGGGGTAAATACGATATATGAAATACCCGTTGGGCACTTGCATGTGATTGACGGTCCAAAGAGCAACTTTCTGGGCCAGATCCAGACACCAGGGATAATCTCCAGCGAAAAGGGAAAGGGTGGTTATGGCCTGGGATGCACACTGAATGTCGATAGGGTAGGTGCGGTTATGATAGTACCTGGGAACACCATCCTTGTTGAAGAAATTTGCTCGGTAGTACTCAAGGCCGGAATCCATGTTGGGCACAAACTCCTCGTCACCACTGTACTGGATATAACACCGAAGGCTGTCCAGATTATATCCCGTGTGAAAATTGTCTATCCAGTGGTATTTGGGATGATCACCGTACCACCAGGCCCCATCAGGAAGCTGGCGGTTACAACTAAACACCATACCTTCCCGCGCAAGCTCTTTGAAACGGGATTCACCGGTCATAGCTGCAGTCCTGGCCAGCATGGCAGCTCCAAGCATGTTAGAGTTGTGAACCACGCTTTCTCCCCCCATCAGGTAACCGATACACGTCCCTGTACCTGTTTCGTGTCGAGGCAGCTTCATGATCCAGTTACATATGCTACGGGCAACCTCCAGGTGTTGTTCATCCCCGAACAGATCATATGCGTCCAAAAACGCCTGACCTATGCTGGATGTCCAAACGATAATGGATTCATGCTTGTCATAACGCCCTCCTCGGCTTACGAAATCGAAGTGGTTAGCCCAGCTGTACTCCTCAAATTTGGGGGATTTATGTTCCATGAGCCACGCCAGATTTTCGCGTACACGGTCTGCGTAGGTGGAATCACCTGTGATTTTGTACATGCTGAGGTATCCCCAGGCCATATATCCTCGACCTTTTGTTGATGGCAGCGGTTTAATCCCCAGGAGCGGCCTCAGGTTAACAGGGCTTTGACGTACTAACTGCATGAGCAGACGTTCGAGAAACAGATTTCCAAACGTCAGTACATGCATAGGTGTTGTCAGGCCGTCGAAGGGTTCGTAACCCAGGTAGTTGTTGCCTTCTACCCATTTTTCAACCCTGTTGATGCTGTCTTTTAAAATATCTTTCATGGATTATCCCTTTCTCATTTTGTTGATTCCTATTATTTGAGGCCAGGGTCAGAGATTCCTCGCCACTTGCCTACCGAAAAAGATCCTCTTGAGCCTTTTCATCTGTTCAAACCTGTTGAATCTAAACAGTTCATCAGATATCAACCGCTTGGAGCCGGTCAAGTATGCCGAAGTGTAACCGAGGAAGAGCATGCTCCCCCCCAACAGGTAAGGTTTTGATTTCATTTGATAGAGAGAACGGAAGATTTGCCACAAGGGATGCCCTCCAAGGAAATAATCCTTCTGCCCCTGTTTAAAGCGCACCTTTAATCCTGTGGCCCCGCCAGTCCCAATAGGCCTGTGGTGAATACATGTTTTATCCATAAAGGTTCGGGTTTTCCACCCCTTCATACGCGCTGTTGTGACCGCAATCCAATCTATTCCACCTGCTGGATTGGGCAAATATCCTCCAATTTCTTCGAAACAGGATCTCCTGAAAAGCTGGCAAGCCCCAGACACGTGTTCGATATTTGTGAATCTGTAATCGTATTGAAGGCCCTTTTCCACGAATGGGGTCCCGGCAACTCCCAGGCGATCGTCTTCGACAAATTTTTCCATGAGAAACTCGAAATACTCTCTATCAAAGGTAATATCAGCGTCCAAATTTCCGATCACATCGTAACAGTCACCCCGCAGCAAGGTGCAGCCGGCATTAAATGCCTGAACTTTTGCCTCAAAGTCACGCTCCCTGTCTTTTTCGAGACGGACTATTTTTATCCATGGAAATATCTTCTGGTATTTATCAAGTATTTCACCGGTGCCGTCAGTAGATCCATCGTTTACGATAACCCACTTATGCGGAAGAACAGTTTGATGGATTACGGATGAAATAGTATTTTCAATGTAGTCAGCCTCGTTCCTCGCTGGAGTGATAAGGACATAACGTATCGATGGTTTGCTAGCTGAATCCACTATTAATAACCTCGTAATATTGATAGGGTCGCAAAAAGTCCATTCGTGGCTTTTTGCTCCACTTAAAAGCGAAAAGTGTCATTTTCGCTTTCCTTACAAATCAATGACTTACACTGCCTGTCATTGCTTCGGGCGCCCCACACGGGGCGCGTTGATGACTTTTTGCGAAGTCATCACTATTTTATCTTCGGAAGTATTTAAGCCTTTGGATTTTCCAAACAAATAGCCGCCGAATGTAACGTTTGAAACCACACGGTTCCGGAGGTGGCACTGCACAAATTTATCAAAGAACTTTCAAAAAGGTATAACGTCCTTTATCGTAATGAACCGCACCGTAACCGAACCGTTCGTGGAGAAAGCACCAGGGTTTTTTCACCATTTCGATCATTCCGCACACAGCCGAACGTTGTAACTCTTTAGCCCTTTTATTACTGAACTGAATGACCCTGATGGCGAGCGCGTGCTTTCGATATTCTGGCAGCACCCCGGCCCTTTCAACCCACATGACCTCGGATGGGTTAAATTCCAACCCTCCATAAAGTAAAGTTTCATTACTTGAAAGTGTAGATGACATGAATCCCGCGCAACGCTCATAGTTTTCTTTCATTGAGGCATCTTCAGAGGGTTTGTATATATCCTCAGCCTGCGGAGGGTTTAATTTTTTTTTGATTTTCCTGATTAGAACATCTGGATTTGCTATCAATCTCCAGAGTTTGGTGGCTAATCCGTAGTCATAGCGTGGTTTCTCACCGGCCCACATCTCAACATCTACTACCAGGTGACAGAATGCGGCCGGTGAGTTTCCAACAATCCAGATCCACGTTTCACAGGAGGGCGATTCGAGAACTCCTTTCCAGAATTTCGCTGCCAATGGCCGGACGTTCCAGGCAATTTCATCCGGGAAACAAACCCGTGTCATGGACACGAGGGTATCAAGATCTCCTGCACTGGCTTTTTTTACGGAAACAACATTTCTCTTTTCGTCAGTGTGTTGTGTTCTTTTGTCAACATTCCCAACCATCTGTTTCTCCGTTATTACGGATTATGTGTCAGCGTATCGAATGGAGCAGTTAGTTCCTGGTCTCAGGTCAGTGATGAGTATGCTTCACCGAGTACCAGGATGGATTTTTGCCAGTTGAGCTCATTCCGGATCCTTTCAAAGCCCATATCTCCGAGCCTGTCTCTGAGCGCCTTGTCCTCCAGAAGTTCAAGGATAGCCTCTGTAAAACGGGCAATGTCACCCGGAGGGATCAGGATGGCAGTATCATCAGCTGATTTCCTGCTCTCGGGAAGGTCAAAAGCCACCACCGGTTTGCGGGCGGCCATGTACTCCATTATCTTGACAAAGGTGGACAGGTCATTCACGGGGTTGGACGGTGCCGGTTCCAGACATATATCCGCCATGTGCAGGTATTTCTGGATCTCACGCCTTTCCCTTATGTACCCCTTGAAATCGACAAAATCCTGGATACCAAGCTCCTGAACCCGATCCCTGCATTGGGGAAGAGCATCGCCATCCCCGACGACAATGAGCATTATGTCATCCCGACCGTGTTCGCTGACAAGGGCACTTATGATCTCCAGCAGCGTACCAAGCCCGTCCTGGGGATTAACGGCGCCGATAAAAAGCAGGATGAACCTGTCATGGTCCTTCGGAGTGTCAGAAAAGTCATACATTTCATATTCATCCAGGTCAGGATCATTCCTTACAATGTGTATTTTCCCCTGCTCGATCTCGTACCTCGCTGCCAGTGTATCCCTGTAGGATTCGTTAGTTGTAATGATCATATCAGCCATACGGCAGGACCAGCCCTCATTAGTTTTCAACAGTTTATAGATAATACCCAACCTGCCCGGGTAACGCGAAATATAGAGTTCCGGACTCAGGTCGTGGACATCGAATACGAATTTTGAACCCAGGACCTTTCCCATTGCGCCAAGCACAAAATATGTGTCGGGAGGGTTGTGTGCGTGAATAAACCCATACCTGTATATGGGCCAGGTGACCAGGTAGACCAGCTGGGCCGCCAGGGTAATGTAAGTATAACAGACCATATAATGCAGCTTCCCTATGAAGGGGATTTTCTGGAGCAGGCCGCCTATTTTGCTTATGTTCGGGATACGCAGAACCGTCACCCCTTCGGAACGCTCCAGCGCTTTCCGTGGCCCGTTTTTCAGGACCAGAAGGAAGATCCGGTGGTTCCGTTGGAGGTACTGGGCTTCCCGAAACACCCTAGGGTCATCGGGGTACTGACTTTCAGCAACCATGAAAATAGTTTTACGGGCCAATTGGTATCTCCCATCGGTAAACGCCCCGGACTTGATAGGGTCGCAAAAAGCCTATTTGGGCTTTTTGCTCCCGGGAAAGCGAAAAGTGTCATTTCCGCTTTCCTCACAAATCCCTGACATACATCGCCAGTCATTGATTTGGGCGCCCCACTCGGGGTGCGTTGATGATTTTTTGCAAAATCATCAAACTTCATCCTGGGCCATTATTGCGTTAGGTGAACGGCATCCCCGGATGGGACGCTGTAATGTAGGCTTTCTCACTGTGTGATACGGTTCATGGCAATTTCCGTCAGGTTCCTGCGATCAATTTTATCATTTGGTGTAAGGGGGAATCCTTCAACCACCCAGATTTTTTCCGGAACCATATAAGGCGGCAATGAACGGGAACAGGAGCTGACAAGGGCATCGGGTTCCAGGGCTACTCCATCATTGGGACATACGAAGGAAAAGATTCTGTTGGTGAACTTTTCATCCGGAACTGCCACGGCAACAGCCAACTGAACATCTTCGTGAGCGCTTAGACATCGTTCGATCTCGCCCAGTTCCACACGGTGTCCCCGGACCTTGACCATGTCGTCTCTGCGTCCCGTAAAAATCATGTCCCCATATTTATCGTACATCGCCATGTCACCGGTACGGTAAACCCTGGGTGCAGGCTCTGTTATTCTGGGATCTTCCGGGAATTTTTCCCTCGTCAGGCCAGGATTTCGAAAGTAGCCGAGAGCCACCGTGGCGCCCTTTACGAAAACCTCCCCCTCCCTGCCGGCATCGATTACCTCCCTGCCGTCTTCATCCATCAGAAAAACTTCGAAGTTGGGCAGGGGTTTCCCTACCGGGATAATCCAGCTGTCGTCCTCCGGAACGATATCGACCCTGTAGCATGTGGAAGAGTTGGCTTCTGTCTGACCGTAAATATTGCAGAAAACAGTGTTCCCCATGTACTCCCTCAGCTTTCGCAGATACTTGACCGGAAGCACCTCTCCCGAAAATATCACAAGCCTCATGTCATCGAATCGCTCATTACCATGACAGCCCTTGTCAGCGATCAGGCTCAGGACGGAGGACACTGAGTTCCAGACGGTTATTCGTTCCTTCCGTATGTATTCGGCCAGTTTGAGGGGAAAAACGGATAGGTTGTCTGGAACCAGGACCAGGGTCGCCCCCAGGGAAACAGCAACAAAAACATCGAAAACAGTCAGATCAAAGTGAAGCGGCGCATGGCATGCGAACCTGTCCGAACCATTCAGGTCAAAGGAGGCCAAGGCTGACCGAACAAAGGTGAGGGCATTCAGATGGGAGATCACAACTCCCTTGGGGCTGCCCGTTGAACCGGAAGTGTGAAGGATATAAGCCGGGCTGACATCAGAACCGCTCCAGATATCGGGCGCGGCGGTCTCCTTGCCGATAGCTTGTTCCAAGTATATGACACTCCCACCCGTCTCCTTATTCATATTTTCAGACGGAGGATCAGTGAGCACAATGCACTCAAGATTTTTTGATACCTCCCCTGGAGGAAAGCTCTTTGATAAAAGGCTGCTCGAGGTAACCAGGGTTCGAATGCCGCAGTATTCGATGATCGCTCTGACACGGGCTTTGGGGGCGTTGGGATCGATGGGGACATAAACGCCGCCGCACATGAGCACACCAAAAAGAGCAATTATGGACTCGATGGATTTTGGAAGGTAGAGCCCGACAAGGTCTCCCGGTGAAACACTTCGATCGGACAGGATACCCGCCAGAGCACGGCTGCTGCCCGATAGCTGAGCGTAGGTGATCTCAGCGTCACGGGCAACCACTGCCGTTTTATCAGGGGTACGGTCGGCGGTCTCTGATAAGATATGATGAAGAAGGAAAACGTTTATGTGTTCCGTGAGATTCATAGTCCCAGCATGGAAGCGATGATGTTTCTCTGTATCTCCGAGGACCCGGAATAAATTGTCCCCGCCACGGAGTCCCGGAGATGTCGCTCGATATCGAACTCCGTTGTGTATCCGTAAGCCCCGTGGATCTGCATGGCGGCCAGGGACGCTTCCACATATTTTTCGCTGATAAAGAGTTTGGCAATGGCTGATTCCAATGGAGCCCTGCGGCCATCCTTCTTCATGATGGCGACTTTGTAGAGCATCAGCCTGCCCACTTCCAGGTTCATCTTCATGTCGGCTATCTTGTGTGAAACACCCTGGAACTGCCCGATCTGTTGACCGAACTGTTTTCTTTCCCTCGAATAACGTACACTGTCTTCGAGAAGACGCTCCATAGCCCCCAGATGGGTGGCGAAAAGACAGCTCCGCTCCCACTCCATCTCCGAATTGAATATCGCCGATCCCAGTCCCACACAGCCCAGAAGAGCACTTTCAGGCACCTCGCAATCGGTGAGGATCACCTCACCGAGGGGTGATGTTTTTAATCCCAGTTTTTCTATCGGTTTGGAGAACTCCAGGCCTGGTGTTCCCCTTTCAACCAGGAAAGCGGAGATCCCCGCAAACCTCTTGCTTCGATCTGTAACAGCAAAGATGATAAGCAGGTCTGCAACAGGAGCATTGGTTATGAACATCTTGGTCCCGTTCAGTAAGTACCCGTTCCCGGTCTTTTCGGCTTTTGTCCTCATGCTGAATGCGTCAGATCCCGAGTCCGCCTCGGTCATGGCATGGCCACCTATCATTTCCCCCCTTACGAGGGAAGGCAGATAGCGCCCCTTCTGGTCTTCATTACCGAACTTGAGGATGGGCATCTCACAGGTCCATAAATGAGTGTTGAGGGCGAAGATCAACCCGCTGTCCTGACAGGCATACCCCAACCCCTCCATGGCCATGAGGCACGACAATATGTCCATTCCAAGACCGCCGTATTCCTCAGGCAAGGGCATGCCCTGAAGTCCATATTCGGCGCACTCTTTCCATCCGTTCCAATTAAACTGTGAGGATTTTTCCCTTTCCCTGAAACCCTCATTGAGTTTCTTCCTGGCGAACTGGATTACATCTTTTTTCAGTTCAGTCAGATCTTCTGAAAGCGTAAAATCCATTTTCCTCTCCCTACTCTTTCCTGGTCAGACAGCAGGCGTTAAACAATCTTCCCATTCCTGCCCGAAGCAACACCCGCAAGTGCGTAGATAATCGCCCATGACGCAAGGTGGGATGAGACGGAATTTGGATCCTGTTGCGGGTATATTTCCACGATGTCCAGCCCGTCAATACCATGTTCTCCAATCGTAAACAGAGAGGTGAGTAACTCTCCGGGGGTAAGGCCGAAAAAGTCAGCAGGCCCGCCGGGATTGAACCCTACGTCTACACAGTCACTGCAGATGGTTACATACAGATAGTCTGTATCGGTTCCGGCGATTCTGATCGCTTCGCTTGTAACGGCCTCCATGCCGCGATCGCGGACCTGTTTCATGGTAAAGATCGTGGAACCCAATTCCTTTGCAGTGTGGTATTGAGCCGAAGCATTACGCGGACCCCTGATACCGATATGAACAATGTTGACAGGATCCACTTCCTCGATTTGTGCAATTCTGTAGAGAGGTCCACACCTGGACAGGACATCTTCACCGAAGGACATGCTGTTATCCATGTGCGAATCAAAGTGGATGACTCCGATCCGGCCTCCCCGGATCTCGGCCAGAGCCCGCACTACTTCCGGTGAGAATGAATGGTCTCCTCCCAGAAGGACCGGGATACAACCGGCCCCATACACCCTGCAGGCGAATTCCCTGACACTCCGCATTGTGCGCTCCGCGTCTCCCGCATAAACGGTAATATCTCCAGCGTCTGCCAGGGTGAAGTGATCAAAAAGATCAATCTCGTATTCAGGCAGGAAGCCACCATAACGAGCAGCAGCATGTCTTATGCTTTTGGGGGCCAGCTCACATCCCGAAAAGGAACCCCACGTCACTGTTCCTTCCCACGGGACGCCTGCCACAACAATATCGAAACCACTCGGTATCTCATCCTGGTTGACAATGGTTCCTCCAAGAAATGAGGGTGTGTCTCCATAGATCAAGGGAAGAGCGGCTTTTCGACCGGCAACCATGGGAATCTGTTTGTCATTCATTTCTGGATCCTCCATGTCGCAATCAGTTATCAAATACTCTTCGGACAGAAAAAAAACGCCATACCCGTATCCGTCCCCTCTCTCTCCATTTAAGAAGGCGGTGCATCCAGAGGGCGGGGAGGTAGTCGGTCCAGTAGTAACCATATACTTTGCTGTAACCGTCAGCCTTGAGAGCCTGCAGAGTAGTCTTTTGGAATGGAGCAGCCAGGCTGTTTCCTCTTTCCCTGGGATCGATATACATGTCGAAAGCATAAACCTCACCAGCCTTGTTATCGATGCCGAGCCATTCTATATCGGAATGACAGACCCTTTCATCCAGCGTGACGGGACAGGCACACCAGATGTCTCCTACGACCAGATTTTCCCGGACCAGTGCATACCCGCGAAGACCCTCTTTAAGGTTACAGTACGCTTTTAACTGTCTGCTTTTGACAGGGAACGGCCATTTTCCGTTGGTGATCATTTCAGGAGTGAGACGTAAAATTTCGTAGGGTTTTCCGGCCAGTGGGTCTTCGCCTGTCGGCAGGCTTCCGAGATCCATCTCTACGAGCGTAACGGACTTGTTAAAATAAATTCTTTTGCTCAGAACATTCCATAAACCCCCTACATACATGGCTTCGAGCACCTCATGAAAACGCATGTTGATACTGGTTAACACATTTTTCTCCTGACTTTGATAGGGTCGCAAAAAGTCCATTCGTGACTTTTTGCTCAACTTAAAAGCGAAAAATGTCATTTTCCCTTTTCTCACAAATCCATGACAAACATTGCCGGTCATTGATCTGGGCGCCCCCCACGGGGCGCGTTGATGACTTTTTAAGACGTCACCAACCTTGATAGGGTCGTAAAAAGTCCATTCGTGGATTTTTGCTCAACTTAAAAGCAAAAAATGTCATTTCCCCTTTCCTCACAAATCACTGACATACATCGCCGGTCATTGATTTGGGCGCCCCATACGGGGCGCGTTGATGGACTTTTTGGGATTCCATCAACTTTGATAAATTTCAGGCGCTCTTGCCTTTTATGTAACTGATAATTGCGTTTACACTTTCGAAATTATCTGGAAGGAGATCGAGATCGCTTACCTCTATGGAAAATTCCTTTTCAAGGAAAGCAACGAGGGACTGAATTCCGAGGGAATCAACGATGCCACTTTCGATAAGGCTGGTGCTGTCGTAAAAATCATCAATGGATTTCCTGCTGAGTAGTTCGCTTTCAATGAATTCACGGATCACATGTCTGTCCATGGATACCTCCGAATCATAGTGGTAATTAGCCCGCGCCTTCAACCAATCTGCGGTTTTATTTGCCCAAGTTCAGGTCCAAGACTCGCTTGTTGGCCGGTAGAGACACCTGTTAACGTCGAATCGGGCTTAACGCCGTACCTGGCCACTACCGACTCACCAGCCTTGAGGCTCTCTCCAGGCTTAACAAAAACCTTAAGACCTTCCGTCTCCGGGATGAGAAGATCAACCTGAGAACCGAATCGGATCATACCGATCCTGTCTCCGATGCGGCAAACGTCATTTTCCTGAAAATAAGATGTGACCCTTCTGACAAGTCGGGATGCTATCTGGACCACGCAGACAGTAATATCCTTTCCCTCAATCAGGGTGCACACTCTTTCGTTGTCCAGGAGTGATTCAAGATGCTTAAGGGAACGGAATTCACCTGGTATCCTGCGAATCTTACGAACTGTGCCCGAGAGTGGTGATCTGTTAACGTGAACGTTGAGAAAGTTCATTGCGATACCGATCTGAATGCCCCTTTTCATATAGGATACTTCATGGATAAATTCTTCAAGGCTTACAGGCACTCCCTTTTTCACAGCGAAGGGGAATTCTCCATCCTCGATGTTTTTGACATAGATGACTTCTCCATCAGCGGGCGATACCAGAATCTCCTCACCTGCCGGTACTGTACGTTCCGGGTCCCGAAAAAAACAGACCAGGAGAACCAGAACCGTAAGGAACACTGCCAAAACAGGCCCTGGTAAGGCTCTGAGGATCCTTGTGGAACCAGGGAATACGACACCTGTGATCCAGGTTGCGCCGCCACTCATAGCGCCCATGAAAAGCAGCCATGGGACAGAATAAACTCTACGGATCTGCCACTTGATACCCAGAGGCAACATGAGAATGATGGGTAGTGCTACACTCAGCATGTAATAGAACAGCATTGTCGGTTCTCCGTTGAAGGTCAGAAACCTCTCTTGCGCCACAGATAGGGTATGAGAAGAAACTCGGCAAAAAACGGCAAGGGGTCCCTGGCCGAAAGGACAGCAAAGTGTTTCTCGCCTCTCATTGATGAGATATAATCTAAAATTGACATCCTCCCTCCAATGACCTCCTTGAATACGGTGGGTATGTCGGTGATGAGACGTACCCACTTGACACCCTCCTTTCCATTGAGAACAGGGACTTCCTGTCCCGTTTCCTTCAAGTACAGCAGGAAAGGAATGTTAAGCCCGGCGGCGCGCAGCAGAGTGTGCCAGCCCCAGGGGCGACCATTGATCTCAAGAAACTTGTATAGACCGTCCTTTTCATCTTTCATAAACTCCACTTCGGCGATTCCGTAAAAACCGATTTCTCTGAGGAGCCGGTTCGCCATTTCCTCCAGCTCCGGCATATGTCTGGAAACAGCGTAAGTGGTGGCTTTTCCGAAATCCATTGGATGCTGTCTGAGCCGCACCGCCGACATGCCGGCGATGTGGCGTGTGCCGTCGAAAAGGGTCGCATAGGAATACAGGTTTTCGGTACCGCCCACGATGAACTCCTGGACGATAATCTCCTCTGGAGGGATCAACGCCTCCATATCCCGGTACTCCTTTTTCAGATGGGCTTCATTTTCCACCCGAACCGCTTTCTTTTTTGTCTTGGGATAATATTTTTCCTTGTTGACCGGCTTGAGAACCAGGGGATAAAGGGGATCAAGGGACAGGATCTCTTCCAGGCCGAGTCCTTTGTATTCTTTCGGCGTCGGGATGCCCAGGCGAGCGGCCACCTCCATGACGAGATTCTTGATGTAGAATTTCTTGACAACTTCCCAGGACGGCACGGGAACTTTGAAAAAACGACCCAATTCTTCCCTGTGGATGGAGAGCAGCTTAACCCCTTCATCGTTGTTGGGATACAGGACCCACCCTTCCAGTCCACTCTCCCGTCCGGTCTCCAAGAGAAACTCAACGAAGACATCCTCATGGAGAAAATCCGGCTTGTAACTCATTCGTTTGACATATCGTGAGTAGCGGGCGATACCCCATTCATGGTCTATCAGAAAAACCGGGACCCTGTTTTCAGCCAAGCTCCTGATGACACCCAGGCCCTGAAAATCACCGCCGAGGACCACGGCCCCCACAGTGGATCCTGATGTATGAGGTTCAACCATGATCGACATCCCGAAGGAGACGGGCTTTTTCTTCTAACGGTGACCCGCCCTTGTTCCCGCCATCCAGCGAATTTTTCGCAAACTTTGCCATATCCCTGGGAAGGCAATGCCAATATTGTCCCTCATACCTTTCACAGATGTACTCCAGCAGATCCAGGTACTGACGGCTGGAATATTCCTCACTGCCCAGACGCCCTTCGTCAAAGGACATGTAATCAGGGTGGGTATTTATTAATACCATGCCGCCCATGCGGGCGATCCAGTCCAGCTTCTCTTTCCAGATTCTGTTATCACGGTGCTTCATCATCACGAATAGAGTGAAGTCCTGCGGGAGGGTGTAGGGAAGCTCCACATAAGATCCCGCTCCGTTGGCACATGTAACCAGGAAGGGAAATATGGTGCAGACACCATCAGGTTGTGGTTCGAAGGGGTCTGTGTCAAAGGTTGACGAATCATACTCGATGTTAAGATCGTGCATCCACTCCAGGTTCCTCTGCATGGCCGGCGAGCGGAAACCCACTGCGTTCCATTGGACAAGGCATTCATTTATTATGGCTGCCCTCTCGCGGAATTCTTCCCGACAATCGAATTTCTTACCATCGTGGTAAACACCGTGGACGCCGATCTCGAACCCATGATCTTTCAGATACTTAAAAACATCAGGTGAAAGGGGGTACCGGCGGCAGACAAAGTTGAAAGAGGAAATAAAACCGGCATCATTTTCCATCCTGGCAAGATGCAGGCAATTATCCTGACCTTTGGCCGTGTCAACATCGTGGGTCAGGACAAGTGCGAAGCGTTTACCCTCGGGCCAGCCTTTCCAGCCTGCAGGTGGCTTAGAAGCACGATAGTCGATTGGCCAGACATTTTCATATTTTCGAACCTTGGCCCGGACTATCTGTCCTCGAATATTGACAACAAGCGGCCGTGGCAGAAACGGCCTGATTGTGTAATAAATTCTGGTAAAGTGCTTCATGGTATCATCCACTTCTATTGGCAATCATTTTTTATCAGGCAGTCCTTTTCCAGGGAATAAATGGATTCAGACACATGTTCCTTCATCCGGCAAAAGGGTGATCAGAGTAATTCGTTTACGCACCTGGCCGTATAAACGATCTGATCCTCACCAAGCTCGGGGTACATGGGAAGAGAAACATACTGTGAAGCGCACCTTTCAGCTACAGGGAAAGAACCGGGTCCCTGGTTCAGGCTGGAGTAAGCCTTCTGAAGGTGGACCGGAACCGGGTAGTGGATACCGCAGAAGATCTCCTTTTCGTTGAGCGCCTTCATGAAGGCGTCCCGATCCGCATCAATAACCCTGATGGCGTAAAGATGGTAGACGTGGCGGGCAAAATCGACTTCCTTGGGAATAATGATGCCATCAACCCCTGCCAGGTTCTGTTTATAAAGCTCAGCATTTTTCCAGCGAGCGTCATTCCACTGATCCAGATATTTTAGTTTTACGGAAAGCACCGCTCCCTGGATTCCATCCATTCGCCCGTTCCAACCAACAGCATCGTGATAGTACTTGGCCGCCTGGCCATGATCCCGGATCATGCGCATCTTCGCCGCCAGTTCAGCGTCATTTGTGGTAACAGCACCGGCCTCACCATAGGCACCCAGGTTTTTGCCCGGGTAGAAAGAAAAAGCCCCAGCGTCTCCCAGGGAACCGGTCCTCTTGTCCTTGTACTCAGCCCCATGGGCCTGGCAGGCGTCCTCCAGGACAAACAGATTATGTTTTCTGGCCACCATGAAAATAGGGTCCATGTCGGCCGGCTGACCGAACAGGTGCACTGGAATAACAGCCTTGGTCTTCTTGGTTATGGCCGCATCGAGGAGGTTCGGATCCATGTTGTGGGTCACCTCGTCGATATCCACAAATACCGGGGTCGCGCCTGTAAAGGAGATCGCCTCGGCGGTGGCGATGAAGGTGTTGGGAACGGTGATCACCTCGTCACCGGGTCCCACGTCGGCGGCGAGCAGAGCGATCCACAGGGCCTCGGTTCCGCTGCCAACACCAACAGCGTGTTCAGTTTGGCAGTAGACGGCGAACTCATCCTCGAACTGGGCGGTAAATGGTCCGCCGGCGAACGCGGTCTTGTCCAGAACCGCCTGCAAAGCCTCAGCGATCTCGTCTTTAATAGCATCGTATTGGACTTTCAGATCCATAAAGTTGACTTTCACGTCGGCATTGCCTCCTTTCTCTGATTTTTCCAAAAACCGAAAAATCAGAGCTGACCGGAAAATATGAAGCTATTTTCCGGGGATCCCCCCTCCTCAAGAGAGATCAGGTGGTTTAGAGTTGGCGTTGCAAATAAGAGATACCGCCTAAAGACCAATAATTAAGGAATAATTTTTGACAGGATCAACAGGATTTACTGGATTGAAAAACCCACTGCTTGGTTATCAGTGACAGGTAAACCAGAGCCCACATTTTGACGGCTATTGGTTTTGCTCTTTCTCCAGGTCGATACGCTCCTCATCGCTTCTCATCCCATACCCCCTTACCTCCATACTTCCATACCGCTCTTCCCCCGTGTCTCCGCATCACCGTGTCCAGTGATTCGTTGTAACCCTATTCAATCTTCCTCAGCACCCTCGCCGGGTTTCCGGCGACTATGGTACCCGCCGGGACATCCTTCGTCACAACGCTGCCGGCGCCGATGATGGCGTTCTCGCCAACGGTAACTCCGCAAAGCAGGGTCGTTGAAGAACCGATGGAGGCACCCTTCTTTACCAGTGTCATCTCGCAATGCCAGTCCTCTTCCGTTTGAAGAGCGCCCTCGGGATTGGTGGACCGGGGGAACCGGTCGTTGATGAAGGTGACGTTGTGTCCCACGAATACGTCGTCCTCAATAGTCACCCCTTCGCAGACGAAGGAGTGACTGGAGATCTTGCAGTTGGCTCCGATATGGGCGTTTTTCTGGATCTCCACGAAGGTGCCCACTTTGGAGTTATCTCCTATGGTGCAGCCATAAAGGTTGACAAAGTTAAAGATCTTCACACCTTCCCCGATCTTCACATCGGGGGTGATGCTCTGGGTGGGGTTGATGACGAAATCCTTTAATTGAGCGACCGTCTTCATGTGAAATCTCCTTGGTTACTAATTCAAAATTCAAAAACTTCGGATCACAGATCTCAGATCTCAGATCTCAGATCTCAAAAATTTTCACAGTATTCGAGCCTGCCATGCCAACGGCGTGGTGTCCGGAATGACAATAATTCTCAATTCTCAATCCGTAATTCTCAATTGACCTACAGATCATTCTCTTTCCCTATCCCATCCAGGAACACCTCGGCGCCGCCAATCTCAAGGGATCTAGATGAGGCCTCGAGGATCTGGACCACGTGATGGCCGTTCTCACCGCTGGAGAGGGATTTTCCGCCGTTGTGTACGCAGTCCAGGAAGTGGGCCGTTTCCACCTTGAGGGGTTCTGTTTGCTGTATGTATGGCGCCAGCATGTCTCCGTAATGATAGGAGTATGTGAAGCTCGCGAAATCGTCGTAGTGTGGCGGAGCTTCAACACGCTTGTCATAGATCTTGATCTTCTCAAGCGGTTCATTGTCGTCGAAAACGAGCATTTTTTTGCTTCCGACAAAAACCATCTCCCGAACCTTGTTCGGGTCAAGCCAGCTGGAGTGGATGGTTGCAAACCCCCCGTCGTCAAAATTAAGACACAGATTCGTCACATCCTCAATACCGGGGTTGATGTGGGCTTTGCCCTGGCAGTTCACCGATTTCGGGGTAGTCCCGAAAACATAGAGAATGATGGATATGTCGTGAGGAGCCAGGTCCCAGGTGACGTTGATGTCCCTCTGGAAAAGTCCAAGGTTCAGGCGCCGGGAGCTGATGTAGTAGATCTCCCCCAGCTCCCCTGATTCGATGATCTCCTTGATCTTGCGCACCGGAGCCGAGTAGATAAAGGTGTGTCCGACCATGAGGGTAAGGTTTTTTTCATTTGCCAAGTCCACCAGCTCACGGCTGTGGACCGCAGCAGAGGTCATGGGCTTTTCCACGAAGACGTGCTTGCCGGCCTCGAGCCCTCGCTTCGCTAACTTGTAGTGCATATCTACAGGTGTGGAAACGACGATCGCATCAATATCCAAGTCGTTTATCACCGCGTCCGCTTTCCTGGTAGTGCCCACTTCCGGGTAGAGATTTTTTAGGTGATCAAGACGATCCTGGCTAAGGTCGCATATCGTCTTGACCTCACAATCGGGCTGGGACCGGAAGTTCCGGATAAGATTAGGTCCCCAGTAGCCACATCCGATGACGCCAATGTTCAGTGTATTTTCCATTTTAGCCCTCCCGTCTGGTTTAAAGGATTGATTCAAGATTCAAGATTCAAGATTCAAAAATCTATTTGTTTAACTTCTGGTCAAGGCTTTTGAACGTCTGGGTATCTGGATTCCGGCTCACGACTTCGTCGCGTCCGGAATGACGGTAGTGAGATTGCTTCACTCGGGTAATTCACTTTCACCCCCACCTCGGTCTTCCCCCCTCAGTAGGGGGAGGAAGAATATTGAAGTAACTAAATGATTGGGTTCGCAATGACAGGCTTAGGATCGCATCCGGATGGCGCCGGCCGAGGGTTGGGGTTCCGGGTTTCGGGTTTGAGGTTTTTCTCCCTCTCCCCCACTCTCCCACTCGCCTGTCCTGAGCCTGTCGAAGGGCCCCCTCCAGTTCTTCCCCCGTGTCACCGTTTCCCCGTGTCATGAAGCGTAGTCGCAATTGCGAGCTACGCTCGCGTTCACCGCTCCATCCCGCCCGTTGAGGGGCGGGACGGAGCGAACCCGGAAGAAATACATGGTTGCGGAAATTCTTTACTACAGGAACATCTGGCGGAGGAGGTCGCTTATTGACCACTTGCGCGAGATGCGAACTCTGGGATCGGAGGAGCCGGTGGAGATTCTGGCGGACACCGCATCCTTAACCTGTCCCAGGATGGCCGGGACAGTCTTGAAGGATATAATTAAATCCATGGCTGCGTTTTTTCTCGAGGCGTACCGGATGTCAAGCCGCATCATCTCCTGGAAAGTGAGGCGGTTTTTGCCCGAGACCTGCCACAACCCGGTCATACCTGGAACAGAGAGAAAACGCCTGCGCTGCCAGAGCGCGAATTCCCTGGCCTCGTAATCCAGGCATGGCCTCGGGCCAACCAGGCTCATTTCGCCTTTAAAAACGTTTATGAGCTGGGGGAGTTCATCAATGCAGCTTCCCCGTAGAATCCTGGCCAGGGGGATCAATCGGTCGTCCTCACCGGCATCAAGCTTTGTCATGGCCTTGCCATCGCTGCTGATGAGTCCCTTGAGATAGTCCTTGTGTATACTGACGTTGTCGGAACCCGTTCTCATTGTGCGGAACTTGATCATGGTGAAGGGGCGGCCCAGGTATCCGATCCTTTCCTGGCGGAAGAACACCGGCCCGGGGGAAACGATCTTGATGTAAAGAGCCACTGCGGCAAAAAGCGGTGATAAGGCGATGAACAGGACAGTGGAGCCGAACACGTCGTAGGTTCTCTTCCATACCGGTGCACGGTCCGGCAGGATCAGCTCTTCGATACATCTCATGGAGCCCGAACCACCGTGGACGGCTGCGTCGCCGACAATACCCTCCCCGTTGGTGAATTCGGTATGAAGGGTCAATTGTTCTTCCTTGTCCACACCGTTAAACAATTTTGGTCCCGGTTCTTTTCTATTAAGGCTTATTTTGCCCCCGCGGTGGGAACCAGCGCCGCTTATATCGTCGCCAAAATCACCAAGCCACGGATAGGTGTAGATCTGATAGGAAAAATCATGGCAGGCGTCCTGGGCAAGGCTTCGGGCGCCGTCTCTTCCGGTTTCGGGGAGAAAAACACCGATGCTGTGCCCATCCATCCACCCGATCTCGTCGGTGGTGCGCATGCGCCGGACCATGGATCTGGACAGCCGCCGGACAACCTGACCCGGGAGCAGGCTTCTGTCACTGCCGTTACCTCTCAGGTCAATGTGAATGAGGGAAAAGGCAAGGGCATTCCGGTCGCAGCGGGCACACTCGTGCAGGATCAGTGTGCGGAACTGATCGCCCGGCAGCAGGAGTTCACCTCCTGAACCGTTCCCGTTGCCTAAGATTCTTTTTAGAAAATCAAACGCCATGGACTGTAACCTGTTTCCTGTCTTTCCTAGTGGTACAGATAATCTCCCGATCCCTGGAACCCGACTATGTAACAAGAACTGTGCCAATCTTCGGAATTTGCCAGGCCGACTAAAAATCCTTTAAAATTAAGTGGTTGGCAATTTTGGAATCTGAATTTAGTGCAACTTCATCTAATCTCAACTATAGGGTAGGAAAAAGTTGACCTATTATCTGGTGTACGTGGAACTGTATGTAATTTTTTACCCAATTCAGAATTTCTTAACCACCTGAAATTATGGATTTGAGTTTTAATCATGAAGTCTTGATCGGCACTCCCTTTGGACTCCGGCTGAAAGCCGACCCATGGCTCCGCCGGACCGTGCATTTGCCGGCCGGGAAAAAACGTATTTGGGGTCGATCTCAAATTGCTTGAACCTGGTAGCTCTCGACCTCTATGGTGGCCTGATAGAGAAGATCCATTAGCACATGAACCCTCTTCTCGGCCGAATCGATCCTCATAACCGTACCCACCAGGCCCCTCATGGACTCGGTGAGAAATTTCACCTTGTCTCCTGGAACATAATCCGGGCCGGTCTCGATGACACCAGACTCGTTCATGTTCTCCAGGAAAAACCGCATCACTGAATCATCTACCGCCACGGGCGGCGCTTCACCGAACTGGACCAGGTGAAGGACGCCACGCAGCCACCGCACCTTGTGATAGTCCTCGGGGAAACGGAACCGGCTGAAAACATAACCGGGGAACAGGGGGACCGTTTCATGCCGGCGGCGGCGCCAGCGGTAGTCCATCCCCATGGGGCAAAGAGCCTCGAACCCCGCTTTCGCCAGCTCATCGAGGCAGGTTGCCTCGTGCCGGGGTTTGCTGCGGATCACATACCAGCTTTTTCCAGCCTCCGGCCGTATAATGCCGGCTGAGTGTTCACATCGATCCGGTAAATCTGGAGTCAAGTCGTTATGAATTTTTGAATTGTCGCTCATATTTGTTCTTTCACACGTTAATTTTGAAAAAATTTACGTTTCCCGTAATATCCGTAAGCGCCGCCGTATCTCTGCCCCGGAGTCTTTTTAATCCCGTTTAAAATAACCCCCATAACGTTGGCCCTCTCCAGCGCCTCCATGGCCTGGGTCAGGTCTCCCTGCCCGTCCCGTCCGGCCTTTAGAACGATGAACACAGCATCGCAATGCGGGGCAATGATTGCCGATTCAGGCATGGGAAAGGCCGGGGGGGAGTCGATTATGATGTACTTGAACTTGCTGCGCAGGTTTTCCATGAGAACCGACATCTCTTCGCCGCTCAGGTGATCCAGGAACGTTTCGCTGAACTGTCCGGATGGAAAGTACACCATGTCGAACATACCGCTGTTGATCAGGACCTGTCCTGCCCTCGCCTGCATGTTTAAAACGTTGGTAAAGCCAGGCAGATTCTCTTCACGTATCCCCAGGTATTTTCTACTCGACGCCATGCGCGAATCCACGTCCATGAAGAGGGTCTTCCCGCCGTGGGTGCGGGCGAAGGCAAGGGCCAGATTGATGGCGCATGTCGTCTTCCCGGCCCCCAGGGTGGGACCGGTGATCATGATCACCCGCCCCTTCTGTTGGTCCACTGCGCCCGCGAACTCCTGCTCGATGCGCGATTTCAGGAACCGGAAGTACTCGCTCTCCAACGAACGGGGACTATGATATACAACCAGCCGCTCGTGGATCCGATCCGGATCCAGGCTGCCCACCAACCTTCTGCCGCCCGCGACGTTATCTCCGCCCAGGTTGAAGAGTTTGATGGTCTCGGACACAGCTTTACCGAGATCGTGACCACCCATTACAGCATCCCCTTTGCGTTTGAACCGATGACCTCAAAAAGGGAGGCGAGGGCGATTACATAACGGTCGAGCAGGATCAACACGCCGACCATGACAATCACGGCTGCCACCAACCCTACAGCCACACGAGTCAGCCGACGATGTACCTCCTCACTACTGCTGATGTGTGGAATTCCGAAGGATATAGGCACGTCCAGCTCTAGCTGCTGCAGTTGTTTCAGGGAGTAGAAGGCCGGGAAAAGAGCTTCCAGAAAAAGAGCCAGCCCGATGCCTCCCCCCAACCCACCGACGAAACCCAGGGCGATGAGCTTGGGGCGGTTGGGAAGGAACGGTTTTTCAGGAATGTTGGCCAAATCGAGGATCTGGAACTTCTCCCCCTTCTGGCGCTTCTCCAGGTTTTCCGACATCTGGGCCTCCATCCTCTTGTTGAGGAGTTCCTCGTAATTGGCCGTGGTGTTCTCATAATCCCTTGTGAGCTGGGTGAGCTGCTGCTCCCTCATGGGCGCGGATTCGATTCTTCTCTGGTAAATGGCAATGCGCGTGTTCAACTCGCTCTCCTCCTGCCTTAAAGAGGAAAGACGCGGCTTGAATTCGGTGAGTTGGCGGCGCAGATTGTTAAGTTCCATAGAGTATCCCGTCAGCAGAGGAATCGAAGGGGCAGGAACAATAACGGAGTCAGTTCTTGCCAACTCCTCACTGACCGCTTTCAGAGTCTCCTGAACGCGATCAAGTTCCCTGCGGGCCGTTACCAGGTCCGGATGAATACTTGTGAACATGGACTCCATGTTGGCTATGCGCAGCTGAGTCTCATCCCTCTGTTCTACAAGTTGATTCAGTGTCGTATTAGTCACAAGGGTAGGTCCCTTCAGACCTGCCAGTGTGGCGGCAACATTCAGCTCCCCTTCCAGTCGGCTGATCTCCTGTTCGAGTAGCATTACCCTGCCATCCAACTCACGCTGAGATTCCTGGTTGCTGTTCATCTGGAGCTGCAGGTTGTCAAGCATCCGCAGGTTTGCCACTAGCTGGTTCGGAAGCTCACCCATGTACCTCCTCTTGTATTTCTGGACAGCTTTTTCCTGTTTTTCCAGAATCAGCTTCAGTTTTTCCAGCTCATCCTCGATGAAAGCGGTGGTGCCCTCGGCCTGAAGCTCACGCACCTTGAGGCTTTCCTCGACGAACAGCGAGACCAGGTTTGACACCGCCAGCATGGCCTTGGTGGGATCCCGGTGGATGTAGTGGACGATAAAGAAGTTGCCTTCCCTCCGATTTGGAACCTCCACCGACAGGTTCTCCTGCATGCCGGCGACCAGCACTTCGCTGGGTTCTCCATTCTTCATGGCCTCCGGATATAGATCCAGTTTCCTGATAAGGGTTAGCAGCTTCGTCCGGCTGGTGAGCCGCTGGTTGATGGATCTCAAGCGGTTCTCGATATTTGTAGTCACAGTGGACCGAACGTAATTGGAGGGCACCTCCTGAGGTTCAATAAAGATGGAGGAGCTGCTCCTGTAGAGGTTGGGCTGATAGAGAGCCCACAAGGTCACAAGAAAGAATATCGACACAAAGGGGATCAGGATTATCCATTTGCGTCTCCAGGCGATCTCGATGATCCTCTGCAATTCGTTGATCGACTCTTCGGGCGGCATTTAAATGACCCTTTCCTTCCTTTTTTAAAAGAAGGTCCCGGACAACGTTAGATCCAGCCTGTTTTCGGCAAGATCGTTGGCGGACTCTGAACTTTCTATCGTTTCACTGACAACGTCCACGTCCAGGCTCCAGATCCTGGAAGGAGACCACCTCGTTCCAACTTCAAAAAGCAGGGTCTTGTCTTTTCTATCCGCGATACCGTTGCCAAACAGCTCTGCATAACGGTATTGGACGCGTGGCTCCACAACATAATTACTTGTAAGGTTCCACCTCAGACCCGTCTGGACCTGACTATCTCTGGTCCATGATATCTGATCTTCAGCCGGATCCTGGATGGAGGAGAGAATTGAAAGCGAACCGTCGAACTGAACCCGCCTGTCTGCCAGGCGTTCCAGGAGTATTTCAACTCTGGGCTCCCAGCGCCTCTCATCAACAACAGGCTTGATCCCATCCAGGCCCAGGTCGCTGGTAAAGGACCAGCCCAAAGGCATTTCAACTGCGTAATGGGCCGTGATACTCACCATGTCCGACACATCCCTCGTACCATCGTCCATTTTCAGCTGTAGGCCTTCCCAGTCGATACGAAAGCCTGTTGAAGTTAATCGGTCTGATTGCCTCGTTAGATTCAATATCAAAAATGGTCCGGTCCACGAATCTCCTTCCACAGCTTCCGTGCCGTGTCGATAACCCACATCAAATGTCAGGGAATGCCTACGGTCCAGAGCTATGTCCCAACCCAAGTCCCCCAGTGTTTCCTCCAGGTCCCGATCGATCCGACGCTCCGTTCTGGCGTTGACGTTAGCCTGCCATTGAAAAGTCTGGGAGGATCTTCTCCCTGCAGCAATACCCACATTGGATCTCCTGGTTCGAAGCCTCCCCTGGTTAATATCGGTAAGCTCCGGGTCTTCTGTCTCTTCTGAGTAACCGGCCGAACCCTCTACGAAACCGGTAGTGGCCCAGGGAACCCTTATATTGAGTCGGAAACGATAATTATCGGCATCGCTGAACTCGTCACTCTTCAGGGTCTCCATTCCCCCTCCCACCAGCATATCCACAGTAGCGTTCCCCATATCCCCTGAAAGGTTGAAACCACCTTCCATTGTGAGCAAGTACCCTTCTATTTCCTGCCCGACGGTTGCGCGTTCGATATTGTCACTGACTGTCAATCTGTTTCGAGCCAATATCTGCATATCAATAGCCCTCGCCAAATTAGCCCTTCCCAAAAGCATCACACTCACCATGAAAAGAATCCTGCCCACGCGGTCTCTTTTCTTACTCATCCTTTCACGGGACAACCAGAGTGTCCCCTCGCTCAAGAATCGGGTTGTTTTTTTGCCCAGGAGTGCGAAGGATCCTGCTGTAGCTAAGTGGTATATTTGTCTGCATCTCGCCGGAGCTTCTGATCAAAATCATTTTTTCCTTACCGGCGAACTCGGTGAACCCGCCTGCAAGAGCCAGGGCTTGGAGAACCGTTAGGGGACCATCGATGGGGTACGTTCCGGGGTTGGTCACCTCGCCCAGAATGTAGATCCTGTTGGATGCGGCCTCTATAACGATTGTGCTCACGTAGGGTGATTCGATGAAGAGTTTGAGCTTCTGTTCGACCTGCATGCTGATGCCATCGGTGGTACTCCCCTCGGCGAGGATATCTCCGATGAGGGGCATGGAAAACTTACCGTCAGGCCTGACTCGGAATTCCCCTGAGACCTCTTCATTCTTCCATACGACCACTTGGACAAGATCGCCGGCTCCAAGCCGGTAATCCTCTACAATTTTTTTATATGCTCCAGATACATTCTCCTGGCCAAAAGTGTCAGACGTACCGGCTCCAAGGAGTACTCCGTTTAAGAGCATGGTGAGTACCACCGTAAGTATCTTTGCCGATGTCTTTGAAAAACTTTCAGTTTTCATCGAGTCCCGTCTCTTTGATTTTGGTAAGCAGGGTCTTGTAGCTGACGCTCAGGATCTTCGCTGTTTTCTTCCGGTTCCATCGCGTCTGCTGCAGAACCCGGGCGATGGCCGCCCTCTCGGCCGCAAGGGCGGCCTCCCTGGCAACCTCCTTCAGGTTAAGACCATCCTGTAAAGCCGGTGCCTCCTCACCACCAGAGGCCTCTGGAGAGTGCAGTGCGTGGCCTGTATCATCTGAAGTAGTGCCTGCAAGGTCTAACTTGTTGTATTGGAGAGATGGACGGTCTTGAGGCAGATCGTACGCTTTTGGGTCCAGACCGTTAATATTGCCCAGAATGTTCTCTCCTCCCAGCACGGTCGCTCGACGAATGGTGTTCTCCAGTTCCCGTATATTGCCGGGCCAGCGATAGTTGAAGAGAAAACTTTTTGCATCATTGTCGAGATGTACCGGATGGGTGTTGTAATGTCGGGCGAACTTCTGCGTGAAATACTTGATGAGGTTCTCCAACTGTTTCAAGCGTTCCCGGAGTGGGGGGATGTTTATGTGTACGACGTTGAGACGGAAAAACAGATCGTCACGGAATGTTCCTTTTTGGACACCTTCCTCCAGGTCCTGATTAGTAGCGACTATTATACGGACATCTACCTGTATCTCTTTGGTGGATCCCAGAGTGGAAACTGTTCCATCCTGAAGAACATGAAGCAGTTTGGCTTGCAGCGGGTAGGAAAGTTCACTGATCTCATCCAGGAATAAAAAACCCCCAGAAGCTGCCTCGAACTTCCCGGGCTTCCTGCGATAGGCGCCAGTGAACGCCCCACGCTCATATCCGAACAGTTCACTTTCAAGCAATTCCGAAGGGATAGCGGCGCAGTTGACCTTGATGAATGGCCCCTTGCGGCTGGATTTGTTGTAGATATATTTGGCTACGACCTCTTTGCCGGTGCCGCTTTCACCGGTTATGAGAACCGGGAGATCAACATTCAGGATCTTATCCACAATCTGCCTTACAGCAGCCATTTTAGAAGATCCTTCAAAGATTACATTGTCGGGTAGTGGTTGCTGATCCGTTAAATGAACCGCTTGCAAATCTGCACCTGGCGCTTTCGCCGGCGGCCGACCATCCCTGCCTCCTTCAAGAACTCCTAGAATGCTGCCTAGTAAACGTTTTTTTTCGACAGGCCTGACCAGATAGTCTGAAATGCCAAGACGCATGACCTCTATAGCCTCTTGTGAAGTATCTCCACACAAGGCGATGATGGGAAGGATCGGTTTAACGACCTTCACTGATCGAAGGAGATCTTCGATCCTGATACCGCTGTAGGCATTGTCGATAATGAGGAGATCCCAGGCGCTGCTGGTCAGGGCGGGCACAAGGCCACCAAGGGCCTCAGTCATTTCGATCTCAGCTGATAGCTCATCCAAGATCCATGATTTGTGTTCTTCAGTCGTTTCTGCCGGCCCCGCCATGAGTATTCTCAAGATGCGGACCTCCTGTCACCGATTGCGCCTACTAGGATGGTGCTTTGCTTCAAAGGTAAAATAGGGGGCAAGATGTATGCCACAATAGTGAAAAACATTACTCACGCTTTAAATAATGGGGCTACAGGAAGGAGATGGATTCTATTAGGTGAACCTGAGAAGAAAAAACATGGTAAACATTTTCCCATTTGGGCGAAGTTACTACTTGATGGGAAATATTTTTCCTATTAATCAATGCCGCTCAATGCCACAGTCCTTAACCTTGTACAGAAGCGCTTTATAGCTTATTTTGAGCATTCTTGCCGCCTTGGACTTGTTCCACCGTGTAGCTTCAAGGATGGCAAGAATGGCTTTTCTTTCCGCCTGTCGTGCGGCGTTTCGACCGATCTCTTTGAGGGTCATGCCATCATAGGGGTGCGCGAGTTCGGGTGCCTGTGTCCGTGCTTCTGGTTTACTATCCTCATGATCAATCGGATGGCTGGATGACGGAACTTCAGATGTAGGTTCATCAATCTCACCGGGAGTGGCTGAGTACTTTCCATCAAGCTCAAAACCACTATCTATTTTACCCAGGACCACATATCGGCTGACAGCGTTCTGAAGTTCTCTCACATTACCTGACCAAGGATTTTGCATAATGTATTCTTTGGTCCCCTTGTCGAATTCGACCTCTTTGCCAAACTTCTGATTGCTTCCTGCCAGGAAGTGGTCAGCCAGAAGCATGATATCTGATGGCCTCTTACGCAGGGGAGGGATATGGATCCTGATGACGTTGAGTCGGTAATACAGGTCGGAGCGAAACTCTTTCTTGTTGACCGCGTTTTCTATATTTCGGTTGGTGGCAACAACGATCCGCGCATTTGATTTGATCGTCTTATTGCTGCCAAGCCTTGTAAAATTTCCATCCTGAAGTACATGGAGAAGCTTGGCCTGAAGTCCATGCTCCAGATCCCCAATTTCATCTAGAAACATCGTACCGTCGTGCGCCCTTTCGAATTTGGCCGGTTTTGATTTTATCGCTCCGGTGAAAGCGCCTCTCTCGAACCCGAAAAGTTCTCCCTCGAGCAGGTTAGCCGGCAAGGCTGCGCAGTTAATCTTGACGAAGGGGCCTTTGCTCCGGTCCGATCGCTGGTGGATCTCACGGGCCACCAGTTCCTTCCCCACACCGCTCTCTCCTGTTATTAGCACTGGAACAGTGGTGGCTGCGACTCGCTGAATAGTTTCCATGACCTCGGCCATGGCTGTACTAGTGTACAGAAAGTGTGCCTCATCATTGAAAAGGGCACGTTGATTCCGCCGCTCCAGATCCATCTGGAGATGGCGATATTGAAGTGCCTCGTTGACAGGCACACATACATCCTTAAGATTATAAGGCTGCGATATAAAATCCAGAGCCCCCAACCTCATGGCCTCGACTATTGTATCCACACCGTTATCAGCCGACACGACGATCGCCTTGATAAACGGGTATTGCTTGCGTACAACTTCCAAAAAGGCCATTCCACCCATCCCGGGCAGGGACAGATTCAGAACAATTACCTCCGGCACCTTCCCATTGTCGATCTGAGTAAAAGCGTCCTCGCAACTGGATGCTGAATACAGTTTGTGACCGTCTTCCTCCAGACCATGTTCAAGGAGTTTTTTAACTGCCAGGTCATTTTCAATGATCATGACCTTATGGCTATTTCCTGTTTGCCGGTTTTGTTCCATAAGAAGTTATCTGAGGGCAACTTATCCCTGTTGGATCATGTTGATTACCCACAATCCTGAACCGTATAGTGATTAAAAACACAATTTTCAGGCGATATTACATACTTCATTTTTAAAAGAGGTATAGGAAAATTATAGCCTCATATGAGTAAAAAGGTAGAATACCCTATATTTTCCTCAAGAAATATTGATATCCACCCTCGAGTCACTAATGGCATGTTTCCGTCCTCGAATGAAGCTTACGACTTCGCACGAGGCTTCCGACTTCGTCGTGCCAACGATTTGCCTGCAACGTGACAAGCCGGCGGGACAAACACTACTGACCTTCGGTCAAGGTTCTCATCCGGGATAATTTTACATGGCCTGCCGTGAGCAAGAAAAAAGCCTGCGTGATCTCAGCAGGCATTTCGCGTCGAATGGTGCCCCTCGACGCACTCCCCACATTTGTTTCAGGGTCGTTTGCTCGGGACTACCACCCTCCGACAATCCCAACAGTCCTCTTCCCTGTCTACCCTGAGCTTGTCGAAGGGTGGTGCCGAAGCCCGGAATCGAACCGGGATGGGGTTACCCCCGGGGGATTTTGAGTCCCCTGCGTCTACCAATTCCGCCACTCCGGCACGGGGGCATTATAGGAAAGAAAGGGGGAAGTAGAAAGTGGAAAATGGAAAGGCAGTTCGGCGTTACCGCGCCCCAGGTTCCGTGTTCCAGGTTCCAGCCGCTGGCTGAAGTTCCAAATTCCAGAGTCCACGTTCCAAGATTTGTTTGTAGTTTATGTACTCTCTGCGACTCTCCGCGTACTCTGCGTTAGAAATCAGCGAGGTTACAGGAATAGTGTTCCCATTCTGGTTTCTGGATTCTGGCTACTGACTCCTTAAGTTTCTTCTGCTATCTTCCTCCCATGAAAACTCTCCTGATCATCATTGCTGTCGCCGCTGGTAGCTGGATCATTCTCATACTCGGCCTCAAGGGTATGGCCGCTCTCATGCGTAAAAGCGCGGTCAAGGCAACCGTTAAGGCTCTTGCAGATGAGAACATACTGAAAATAACCGACAACGTCAGCTTCCTGGGGGCGGATTTCCCCGGTCCCAACCTGCCCCCCAGGACCAGCGGTGTCCTGGCAGTTACAACCACCCGGCTTTTTTTCCTCCCGTGGTTCCCGCGCCGGAGTATCACATTGCCAAGGGACACGATCGCCGGGGTCAGCCTCCGGGACCATTACGCTGAAAAGGCCTACAATATCCCCATACTATCCCTCCAGGTCAAAGGGGTGGGAGATCCCCTTGGGAACATGGCGTGGTTGACCCACGAACCGGAGGAATGGGAGAAGGAGATCAAGTCGATCCTCAAGTGAGGAGCGACGAAGGGGGGAAACGTAGAAACGGGGACACGGAGAGAAAACCAAGGACATGGAATGAAGATCTTTCCCCGTGTCGCCTCTTCACCGCGTCGCCGCGTCCGGGCGGACAGATCTATACACCTTCAGAGCATTTATCCTATATCAGTCGCTTTAGAAGATAGATTAAACGAAAGAAGATAGATTAAACGAGTTCCAGCTGAAGTGGCAATGTCCGCCCGATCACTTGCGGTCCGGTCTTTTCGCTGTCACCGCATAGTGGCCGATGAACACAAAATGATCCTTCACATTGATGAACCCGGCAAACTCCAGGTTCTGCAGAAGCTGGTCCTTGGGTATCCGGTCGCTGATGGGGGGGCCTATCCCCAGATCCTCATCCGGGTCCCAGTCTATGAGAAGGAGGGTACCTCCCGGTTTCAGGATCCTGTGAATTTCCTTGAGGAAGTTCAGGCGGCCCTTGACTTCGTGATAGACGTTACCGAGATTGACCAGGTCAATGGAGGCATCCTCGATAGGAATCCTGTCGCTGACGGTTTGAAGGATCTGGACATTGCTTAGTTCCAGGTTGTCTACACGCTTGTCCAGTTCCTCCAGGGCCGGTGTACTGCGGTCCACGGCAATAACCTTCCGTGAATTTCTCCACTGTTCGGCGATTGGAAGTGTGTAGAACCCTATCCCGCAGCCAATATCGGCGCAGACCCGCCAACGCAAGGTGCGCACCAGACCAAGGAAGTCATCTATGTTCTGGATGGACTTTCGCTCGGGGGATTCAAGTTTGGCAAAATCACGAGCACTGATCACCAATGTACTAACCTCTAAACTATAAGATACGACAAGTATAGTGCCTGTCGGTCACCCTTCGCAAGTCCTTTATGGAATGCGATTACACCTAAAGATCCGAGCGCAACTGCACGATCGAAACCGCCGAGATCGCTGACTATTAATGAGTTATCCAGAGAGAAAACGGTCAGGATATTGAAAAAAAAGAATTTTCAGGCAGGCCCACGTCCCCTGTATATATCCTGTATCTCCTATTACTCTGTACTCGTGGCGAAAAATTTCATGCTTAAATGGTCGGACCATCTTAAGGGGACTATGGTAAATCGCTTATTCTTGAAGTAAAGTCAAGACCCGAAATACGGTAGGGAACCTCACCCGCACCGTATTTCGGGTATGAAATTAACGGCATTCCCATTCTAACTGGTCCGGAGAGAGTGTCATGAAGACAGCCATCACCGATAAGTGTTCAGATGAGGAGTTCCAGCGGGTAACTGCGAAATACCCTGCACTGATAAACGACTACTACAATGAACTGGCCAGGATCGCTGGGACACCGATAGCCAGGCAGGTAATGCCCGACCCCGAAGAGCTTTCCCAGGACAACCAAAAATTGCCGGAAGATCCCGTGGGCGAGGACCTATACTCCCCTGTACCGAACCTGACCCACCGCTATCAGGACAGGGTGCTCCTGCTCATATCCGATCGCTGTCCCATCTATTGCAGGTTCTGCACCCGGAAAAGAAAGATAGGCCGGTCACTCCAGGTTACAGATGAGACTGTCACGGACGGGATAGATTACATAAGAAAACATCCCGAGATCAGGGATGTGCTTCTCTCGGGCGGCGACCCCCTCATGCTCGAGGATGAACGATTGGAACGAATCCTTTCCGAGATTCGGAATATTGCACATGTCGAGATCGTACGGATCGGAACACGGGTGCCGGCCGCCTTTCCAGAGAGGGTATCATCTGATCTTGCGACTCTCCTGTCTGGTTTTTCGCCCCTCTACATTCACACCCATTTCAATCACCCCGCCGAGATAACGGCGCAGTCCAGGGAAGCCTGCAGACTTCTGGCGGATGCCGGAATTCCTTTGGGCAACCAGACCGTCCTGCTACGTGATATCAACGACGATCCCGACACATTGGAAGCACTCTTCCGGGGCCTGCTTTTAATGAGGGTAAGACCCTACTATCTGTTCCAGATGGATTCGGTCAGGGGAACCCGGCACTTCAGCACCCCTCTCATGACAGGGGTCAGTATCATGGATGAACTGCGGCGTAGAACCTCTCCCATGGCTCTACCCACCTTTGTTGTGGACCTCCCTGACGGCGAGGGTAAAGCGTTCCCGGGTGAAACTTCGATCCTCTACCCAGGTACCCCGGAGCAGGCCATTATTACTCCGGACGGGAAAACCGTTCCTTACCCCGACTGAAAAGAAAGTATGGGGGTATGGGGGAGAAAAGCCGGACGCGGGGACACGATGACGCGGCGAAAAGGCGAACCACACCCGCATACTTACGCCATTCCGGGCAGAGCCGAACACTAAGTCCCTTTCCTTACTCTTCCCTCCCTTGAGGTGGGAGTGAAATAAACGCGAGGACCCGGAATTCAGCCTCGCAATGACAAGCACTTCTTAAACTTCGACCACAAACTTCAAACCTTAAACGATCATTCTGGATCCCGGATAATCACGTTGTCCATTTTCGTCCTTCGGCAGACTCAGGACTACGACGTGACAAGTGGGCGTAATTTCCGGAACGACGGCGTTAATTCTCAATCCTCAATTCTCCATTTTCAATTCCACCTCCCCTTGTGAAAAATCTTGACAAGCCACACTGTGTGAGGTAAGAAACAGCATATTGTTAATAAATTAATTAACTAATTAATTTAGTTTTAATATTAACGCCTGACCATATCATGAAAGGAGACATTACAATGCACACGCAGATAGTACGAAACGTCACGGTGCTGGCCGTATTTGCGGTCCTCCTCGTACCGGCGGCAGGCTGGGCAGTCTACGATCACAGCAAGATCGAAGGCCCCTTTGCCAGCGGCCCCGAGGTGACCAAGACATGCCTCCAGTGCCATGAGGATGAAGCCATGGATGTCATGAAGACATCCCATTGGACCTGGACCGTCAAGCAGAAGGTCGAGGGCAGCGGAACCGTGGACAGGGGGAAAAAGAACGTCATCAACAATTTCTGCGTCGCGGTGACCTCCAACGAACCTCGGTGTACCAGCTGCCACATCGGATACGGCTGGAAGGACGCTTCCTTCGACTTCACTGATAAATCCAGGGTCGACTGCCTCGTCTGCCACGACACCACCGGCAGCTATAAGAAGAACCCCATGGGCGCCGGCATGCCCAAGGACAATGTGGATCTACTCAAGGTTGCTCGTAACGTGGGCACACCATCGCGGATCACCTGCGGCTCCTGCCACTTTTATGGCGGCGGCGGCGACAAAGTCAAGCACGGTGACCTGGACAGCTCCATGGGCAGCCCGTCCCGCGACCTCGACATTCACATGTCCCCCGATGGCGAGGACATGAGCTGTCAGAGCTGCCACGAGACGAGCGACCATCAGATCAAGGGTAACGCCATGGTGGTCTCTCCCAGTGGTTTTAACCACCTGGATTGCTCTGCCTGTCACGATGCGACGCCACACAGTGAAAGTCGCATCAACGAACACATTTCCAAAGTGGCCTGCCAGACCTGTCACGTGCCCAGCTTTGCCAGAGAATTTCCCACCAAGGTCTACTGGGACTGGTCCACAGCCGGCGAGGACAGGAATCCGGAATCCGACGATTACGGCATGCCGACTTATCACAAGAAGAAGGGCTCCTTCCGTTGGGAAAAAAATATCGTCCCCACCTACGCCTGGTATAATGGACAGGCAAGTGTCTACACTCTTGGCGACAAGATCATCCCCGACGGAATCAATCCCCTGAGCCGGCCCATTGGAAAAAAGAAGGACAAGAGTTCCAGGATCTTCCCCTTCAAGGTCATGGAGGGGCGCCAGATCTATGACGTCAAAAACGAGACCCTGATAGTCCCGAAGCTTTTCGGCAAGGGCGGCTACTGGAAGACTTATGACTGGAACCAGACCGCCAGTCTCGGCATGGAGGCCGTAGGACTGCCCTACAGTGGTGAATACGGCTGGACCGATACGGTCATGTTCTGGAAGATCAATCACATGGTGGCGCCGGCCGAAGATTCCCTGAACTGTCTGGATTGCCACGGCGACGAGGGGCGCATGGATTGGAAGGCCCTCGGGTACAAGAAAGACCCCATGAACTGATAGTGAGAATCTGTTTAGCACCTGCAAAAGGGGGGAGGTTTTCAGCTCCCCCCCTTTTCATACAACTTTATTAATTGTATAGTTTTATGTATATATGCGTTGTGAGCTATAATATTTCCTTACCGCTCGAGGAGAGCAGATAGATGCCCGAATACAAACTCGATGAGCTCAGAAAGATTCAGGCTGAGACCTGTAAAACCTTCGGGAACCCCAAGCGGCTGCTAATTCTTGAAGCGATCTGGGACAGAAAGGTGCCCTATAGGGAACTCCTGGAGAAAACCGACCTGGATAAGGTCACCCTCACCCAGCAAACGTCCTTCATGCGCCGCAAAGGGATACTCAAGGGCGAGCGTACAGCTGACGGTCTGGTTTTTTCCGTATCGAACCCCAAGACACTCAAAGCTTTCGCCCTCATGCGTGAGGTCGTGATCGACAAGATAAAGAAGGACAGCGAACTTCTGTCCATCGTATCGAAGTAACATACCACTACGCCCCCCACTCTTACCTGCATTTGCTCAAATAACCGCTTTTTGTCCTACCTGCCTTGCCTGTCCCGCCTGTGCCGAGTCACGCCAAGGGCATAATCGAGGCGAGGGGAGCAAGCGGAGCGCGTCGAAGGGTTTGATGTTTGAAGTTTAAGGAGCGTTTGTCATTGCGAGGAGTGTCGAGTCAGTCGAGGGGGACGTGGCAATCTGATATCGGGATCGCTTCGCCCGGGTAAACACTTTCACCCCCACCTCGGTCCTCCCCCCTCAAGGGGGAGGAAGATTAGTGAAGAGGACTAATTTAGGGCTCGCGATGACAAGCCAAGCTGGATTCCGGGTCATCGCTTTCGCTCTGCCCGGAATGACGAAGGTGGAGACATTTACTTTGACACTTTGTTACCTCGCACCTAGATACCTGACCCTGTCCTTTTCGCCAGGTCGCTCAGTCGCTCGGTCGGCTTTTCCCCGCGTCCCCGTATCTCCATGTCACCGTGTCAAACGGTTTTTCTTGGCTTCCCCCACGCTCCCACGCGGTGTCCCCGCGTCACCGCGTCTCCGTGTCAAAGGAACTTCCTATGCGCACCCCGTACCACGCACTTCACACTGACTTCTCTCCCCCTCCCACACCTCCATTCCGACCTCATTCGCAGATACTCCTCTTTTGTATTAGCAACTTAATAAAAAAACAGGGGCGATCCGAAAGGACCGCCCCGGTTTTTTTCTCAGGTTTGATAGGGTCGCAAAAAGTCCATTTGTGGCTTTTTGCTCAACGGAAAGCGAAAAATGTCATTTTCGCTTTCTTTACAAATCAATGACTTAAATTGCCGGTCATTTATTTGGGCGCCCCATCCGGGGCACGTTGATGACTTTTTGCGAAGTCATCAAGTTTGAAGAATCCGATTTATTGGGCTACACCTGTAAGCCCGGTCGGAGGGCTGGGGGGGACAGCGCCAAAAGAAATGGCAACCTCGTTGCTCGGACCACATCCCCCATTATCATTGGATCGGTTACCCGAATTGTCAACCGATACGGTGACGAAGTAAAGAGTGACGTTTTCCACCGAACCCACGTTGACACTGACTGATGTAGCCTGGGGATCGTCAACGTTATGCTGATTGAGATATGGGCCCCCGGGTGTCGTACCCCAGAGGACAACATATCCGGCCAGATCGTCCACGGGTGATCCGTCACAGGAAGTTGTAGGTACATTCCAATTGAGGGTTACGCTCGAGCTGAAAGCTAAACTTGGGAAGACTAGAACCAAAACCATAATCAAAAAATATCTCATAAAATTTCTCCTCTAGTTAAAAAGTTTGGTAGATCTCGTTTGAAAAATCGCTCTCGTTTCCGAAAATGTCGTAGGCGGTAACCGTCACATAATAGGTCCCGGATCCAAGATCATCGATCTCCGCCGTCGTATAGGAACCAACAGTGACAACCTGAGTGTACTGTCCGGGCATTGTTCCGTAGTAGAGTTTGTATCCGGCCAGATCATCAAGAAGACTACCATCCTCGCTGGTCGTGGGGGCAGTCCAGCTGAGCATGAGGCTGTTGGATCCTCCACCTCCAGGATCGATATTCCCGACACTGGACACCTCGCCGCAAGCGGTGAGGAACAGACCGACAACAAACATCAGCGTAACTGCGATCAGATTCCTTCGTATGTAGTTTTTTCTCCTGATATCCCTTTTCATGCTTCGCTTTCTCCTTATTTAACCCTATTCTGGGAATGGAATATGCGTTGTATTCGCGCGGCTACTAGGTTCAATAGGTATGCCAACTTTGAACAGATCACGAAAAAGGAAACTGACAATTTGTCAGTTTTCCGGAGTCCTAAGTTATTGGCGATTCAGTGAAAACTAAAATGACAACAGATTACAAAAGTGTAATCATTCTGGTAGTTTAGAGTATGATAACGTCAGGTGTTAATCGCAGTGGCCTGCAAATTTTTCATGAAAAAATTACAATGGGGTGACAAAAAAAGGTATGTAGACTGGACCTGTCGGAGAACCTCATCAGGCTCCTAGGTTTTTAATATCAATGTAAATGATATAGTGAATATCTTACTTTGGGCTTTGGGCTTTGGACTTTGGACTTTTATAAACCGTTCCCCTCCACTTAACCCCTCCATGGACGTAATAGAGGACCATGGAACGGATGATCGTCCACACCAGAAGAACCGATCCGACGGGAAAGGTGAGGAAGTAGAGCCTGTTCGTACCCGTTGCACGAGAGGTCAGGACGTAAAGAAGAGCGAAGGAAACCCATACACCCATACCTGCCGCCGCAGAAAAGCCGCTGATCCCACTGTGGGGAACTGTCATATAAAGGATGGGCAAAAGCCCGGGTAAAGAGGTGATCAGGATCAGGGCGATGCAGCCAAACACCGTACGAACTGGACTGTAGTCGAAGCCTGCGAAGGCGTTCTTCTCCAGGCCTTCTATGAGGCCCCTGAGCCCCTCGTGCCACCTGACCTGTAGACAACGCTCCCCGGAAACGACCTGCTGTTTTCCCCCCGACCTCTTGATAAGACGCCCCAGGAGAAGGTCGTCCACGACCTCTCTCTTGATGCTCAGGTGTGTACCGGCTCTTTCGTAAGCTTCCCGACGGACCAGGTTGAATGCCCCTATCCCCGCGTAGAACCGTGAGCGGGGAAGAGCCGCCCTCCAGATCCTGAACCTCGACATGAGCAGAATGGAGAAAAAAAGTACAAAAACCCGTTCCCAAAAACCCTTTGTGATCATCAGAGGCGTGGCCACCAGATGATCGATCCCTTCTTGAAGGCAGAACCCAACTGCCCGACCGAGACAGCCCGGTTTGAATATAACATCCGCGTCGGTGAAAAGAATGAAATCCCCCGTCGAAACACCGTAACCCACCTGCATGGCGTGGGTCTTTCCCAGCCACCCCTCAGGCACTTCTGATATCTCTATTACCTTGAGTCTGGCATCTTCTCCTGCGAGGCGGCGAGCGATCCTGCCGGTATCATCTGTTGATCTATCGTTTACGAGGATCACCTCACCGCCCCCTGGAAGGGCCTCGAGGAGGCTTCCGAGAGCTTGTTGGATGTACTTCTCCTCGTTTCGGGCGGGAACGATGACCGTAAGGTTCACATCGAGGGACGGCTCAGGCAGGTCGGCGAGATCCTGCCCGACCCTTGCAGCCAGCCACCACTCAAGAGCAAGCTCAGCCCACCACAAAAAAGACACAACGCTGATGAAAATGACGAGTAGCTTCACAGCCTCTAGGTAGCACAGTTAGAACCCCAGTCCAAAGACCAAAATCCAAGATCCAAGATCCAAGATCCAAAGGTGTTGATCTTCTCTGTGTCTCTGTGCCTCCGTGTGAGAACAACCGCTTTTACAGGAACTGTTCCATCCCCCAAAGATTCCGGCCTACTCTGCGGCCCCTTGCGACGCGGCCGGAATTGGCCGTCCTGCGGTTCTCTACGTTATAGGTTCACCGGGATTGCTTCGGCCCTATCTACAGCCTCGCAATGACAAGCATCGATGGATTCCGGGGCTTCGCTTCCGTCGCCGCTTCTTCAGAACTATGACGTGACTAGCCGCTCTGCCCGGAATGACGATCATGGAGGTTTTTTACTTCGATACCTACTTACCTAGATACGCTCGGCGCTACCGCGCCTCAGGTTCCGGGTTTCAGGTTCCAAGTTCCAGGTGTTACTTATATACGTAGATACCTCGATACTTTGATACATGAGCTTTTTCTCCCACTCCCCCTCTCGCCCACTCTCCCCCCCCAGCTCTTTCTCCGCGTCCCCGCCTGCCCTGAGCTTGTCGAAGGGTGTCTGGGTGTTTCATCGTTTCGGTCCATGGTATAGTACAGACAACCTGATAGATTAATCGGCGACCAGGCAACCGGGTAAGGAGAGAACGCATGACGAGGTTTTGCATATACGTAGGGGTCCTTTTGATAGCTTTGACGATAGCTGCCTTACCGGCCCATTCCAGCAGCCCTATTCCGGCCACCAAGAGCAACCGCTTCGCCTCCAACCTGCAGTACACCGGCGGTACTGAAACGGAACACACCCTTGAGCAGGTCCGCTGGGGAGATCACCACAACTTCGAACGGATCGTCCTGGAGTTCAGCTCACCACTATCAGGCGACGGCAAGGATCTTCCCCGCATGAAAGTGGAGACCGAGTTCTACCCTATGAGAATGGCCATTCGTCTACCCGGTTCAAAGAGCAGGAGCGAAAACTTCCTCCCGACCGACAGCCTCTTCAGGAAAAGCAGGCTTATTTCGGGCATCGACATCTTCGAGGTGTGCGGAGGGGGGCAGCATCTCACCCTCATTCCCGCCCGCCCGGTGGAATTCGAGGTGTTCACCCTCACATCACCACCCCGTCTCGTCATCGACGTGATAAAGAGCCGCATGCCCCCCATGCGCGAGGAGAGAAAGTATTCGGTTCGGACCCTTCCTCTTTACGGGGACCAGATCTGTCTGCTTCTCAAGGAAGCTGCTGACGCCGGGATAACCCCCAGGCTTATCACCGACGCCGGGGGGAACGTTTTCGGGGAACTGGAGCTTTATAACGAAGCGGACGAAGCCTTCGCCGCAATGGATCGTTTCAAGGAATCCCTGGGCAAGCGGTTCTCACTGACCGTAAAGGCGAGAGGGATGATGATGGTCCCGGCCGTGCTCCCGTAGAGAGTCCAAAGGCCAAAGCCCAAAGACCAAAGAGAAAGAATCCATGAACCAATCCTTGACCAACATCCATATCAGTATCGAACTTTTCCAGGAGCGGTAAAAAGGATTTTGCCAGGTTTAACTTTGATAGGGCCGCAAAAAGTCCATTCGTGGCTTTTTGCTCCTCGGAAAGCGAAAAGCGTGGTTTTCGCTTTCCTTACAGATTGATGACTTATTACGAGTTCATCAACTTTGGCCTTTGGTCTTTGGGCTTTGGGCTGCCTTTAGTATGGGCTGATATACCTCTTCGGTCTCTCAATAACAAACAACAACGGCGGCGCCTGGTCCGGGTCAAAATCCCGGACATACTTGGCCTCGGTAAGTATGCTCTCCCCGCCATGGGAAATTAAACCGGCGCAAGACACTAGTTCGTAGGCCGTTGCGTAGCTGTACACAGCGTCGTAATCCCGGGTCCAGGCGATGTCAAGGGCTCGTTTGAGAAGTTCGGTCCCTATCCCCAACCCCCGGGCCTTTACCTGGGCGTCCTCCCTCACAACGACGAAGGTAAACCGCATGACCTGCTTATCGGGAGAAAAAGGGCTTCCCTTGGATGCGGAAGGTATGAAGGCCTGGTACCCTATAACGACCTTCCCCAGAATACAGAGCATGACCTTCCCGCGGCATTTCTCCAGGGAGGAGAAAACATCCTGCCAGACCCCGAAATGTTTCCTTTGAAGGATATCTACCTGCTGGCGATTCCGTTCCTCCTGCAAGGTCCGGAAGATCAGCAATTCGTGGTCTTTGGCCCACTTCACCTGCTTGCGGGTAAAGGGCTTTGAAGGAAGTTTACTGAGCATGGATTAAGGGTAAAGGTAAAAAGGACAAGGGACAAGGCAGAAAGTGAAAGGGAAAGACAGGATCCAGAGTCCAGAGTAAATCGTGGATTCAGGTTTCAGGTTTCCAATCTTGGATCGAGTTTACCCTTTCCACTTTCCATTTTTTTATCTTTTTCACTTTCCTTTATGGTGTGATCTCCCCGAAGTTCTGGATGGAGTAGAAACTGTCTGAATCCCTTGGAGACTTTGCGCTGCTGGAGTTGGCCACAAACACCAGAAAGCGGATTCCGTAACGTAAGGCCGATCCAAGAACAGCCTCCGTATCTTCACCAAGAAGGGTCCTTTCCGGATCGAAGGGGACAACCTTCCTGAGACTCTCCCAGAAGGCCGGGTCCTCCTTGGGCATGCCGATCTCATGGGAAGTAATTATGCCGTCAAACCGGTTGGCCAGGGCCGTTCTTTCCATTTTAAGGTCCAGGGTCTTACCGTGGGCGTTGGTCACCAGATAGATCTCCTTGCCCATCCCCTTCACCCTTTCCAGAAAATTTACAACGTTCGGATGTATGACGATAAGGTGCTGGACCTGCCTCTTCAGGGCCGGGATATCCAGGTTCAGCTGATCCGACCAGAAATCAAGGTTGGCCCAGTCGAGGGTCTCCTCCCGGGACCTGTAGCGAGACATGAGATCATCTTTGGCCTTTTCTCCAGAGATCCCGTTCTTAAGGGCGTACTGCGCCGGTACGAACTCCTCCCAGAAATGGTCATCAAAGTATTTGTCCAAAAGAGTCCCGTCCATGTCCAGAAGGACGGTGTCTATGTTTTTCCAATCGGGGGGGAGCTTATTCATATTTCATCAGCCTTCGCTAACGCCTGCCGAATAACTACGGCCGACAGGGATCTCTTACATCGTGTTCAAAAAAACCGTCTTTGTAGAAATCTGCTGTTCCAGCAAGTGCGTTGTTTAGGGAACACAAAGTACACGATGTATCACGAAGGGGTTCATTCAAACCTATACTTTTTACTTTGTGTCACTTTGTGTACATCGTGTTGAATAAATGACGCGTTTACATGAAAAGCGCCTTTCACTCTGCGTGCTGCGTACTGCGTACTGCGTGCTTAATACCATCATCCTTTTCCTCATCCTTAATGATCCCGAGGAATCCCGCAAGGGCCCAGACGGTGCCGAGGGCAAGGATCACCGAACCCAGGAGCACCAGCCACACTCCCGGATCGTAATGGACCTTGAAAACGCCGTTCGAGGAATCCAGCAGCTGACCAAGGGTTATCTGCACACCACCGAGCAGGGCCGTCCTTTGCATCCCGGGGACACTGGAAAGGTAGGCTGAACCGGCCACCTTCCCTCCCCGGTCCCGGATGAGAAGGAGAATCCCCGGACCAACGACCTTACCTCTTCGCTGACCCTCCTGGAGGACACCTCCGATGGAAAGGGTCCGCCCATCCCTCAGGGGAGCGTCCTGGCCTGTCCTGACAGTCACCGCCCCAGAGGTGGAAGTATTAAGGACACCACCTGTCACACCATATTCGTAATCGTCGGGAGGGTATATGACTGTACTGCCTTTAATAAGAGGGTGATTGCTCCTGACCCTTCCCTCTGCCACCTTCCGGCCATCTACGAAAACAGCCAGATCGCTGATCGTGTCAAGCGGTCTTCCCTGGGGCGACTGCACCACATCGAAATCCTGAAGTTTTACGCTGATCCCCATCCCCTTGACAGGGCTGATCTGTCCCTCTTCAAGAGCAACGGTACTCCTGGACCCAAGCGCGCTGCCCACAACGAAACCGGCGAATATGAAGAGAAACCCGAGATGCACGAGAACCTCTCCGAACCCCCGGAGCCTCTTTCTTCTCTTCAAGAACCAGTTCACGGTACAAAGCAGCAAACTGAGGATCATCAGGTAAGAAAGAACTACCAGGATATAAACCCAAAGGGATAGGGGGAAGGTTTCAGGAGCAACATATTTCAACCACAGGTTGAAAGGGTAGAGGTCCATTTTATGCCAGAATTGCGGATCGTTGAAATAAGCCGCGATGGAACCGGCAGCCAGATCCACGGTCCACAATATGGTCAAGACAACGAAGGTCACAGGGTGGACCGAAACCTTCCATATCAGGGATACAAAATTCCTCATATTTCCCGCCTGTCTCTCCGGTATCATCCGGTTACTACCTTTCTGCTATCAAGCTACTGATGGTTTCCCAATATTATTATTTTGAAAAATTACAGCCCGGAATCTGTTGGGGTTACTTGTCATATTTCTGGTTACACATCAATTTCCCGGCAGCAACGAATGAGAGGTTGTAAACAAAAGTCCCAGACCAAGATAGGTGAAGAGAACAAGGGCAAAACCCGCTATGGCCAGTACGTTCAGCGGCCAGCCCTGCCATTGCGGACGGTTCCGAACGTGGAGCACTCCGGAATAATAGAACCAGAGTATCCAGGACCAAAGACCCTTGATCCGCCAGGTCCAGTATGAGCCCCATGCCAGGTAGGCCCAGAGGCTCCCGGCGATCATGGCCCATGTGAACAGTATGTAACCGATGTACAGACTCTCGTCCATCATCCGACGCTCGTTCCCCAGGGGCGACCCCGACAACCCGATGGACCGGTAGACCGCCAGGAGGGCGGCGATACCGAACAGGCCGTAGGCGGCAAAAGAGGTGGCAACATGGATCAGGAAAAGAGGTGTATCTATCGTGGGAGTCAGCGGAGAGACATCCATGGGACCCTTGCCTGCAAAAAGCAGGGATACCACTGTCAATACCATGGCCGCCGGCATGAATGAGTCGGCGCGATACCGGAAACTGAAATATACGGCAACGACCGCAACCCAGAGGGCCAGAAAGTGCTGTGTCTCGAAGAGGCCTGTGACAGGCAGGTGCGATCCGGCGTTCCACCGCAAGACAAGAAGAACGAGTTGTGTCACGACACCGGCAAGGGCCACCAATCTCCCCACTAAAAGGGGTAAACGGCGGTCCAGAAGGGCAACGGCTGAATAGCCCGCCGCCACAGCATAAAGGAACAGGGCGAGATTATGTAGAATAACTGTGGTCTCTTGCATGGGAAAGGGCCAACCTTTGGCTAAATAAAATCTTCGGTGAGTAACGGCCAGCCTTGGGCAAGGCAATGGGATAATAACATATGGATAAAAAGAAGAAAGGTATAAAAAGAGGAAGGGAGAACTGGTTTGGACTGATCACAGGTCACTGATCACTGTTCTTCGCCCTTGACACCAGCCCGAGCAGCACGAAGAATTAAATATAGACCAGATCACCCTTCCTCGAAAGCTGTTCAGATATTGCAGCGGAGGTTTGATTGGCAAAAAAGCGGACAGGCAAAACGAACCGGCTGGACGGGTCAGGGAGTCCCTACCTGCTCCAGCACGCCCGGAACCCAGTGGACTGGCACCCCTGGTCCCCGGAAGTCTTCCTGAAAGCTGAGTCCGAGGACAAACCTGTCTTCCTGTCCATCGGTTACTCCACCTGTCACTGGTGCCACGTCATGGAAAAGGAGTCCTTCAGCGATCCGGAGGTAGCCGCCCTGATGAACGAGACCTTCGTGTGCGTAAAGGTGGACCGTGAGGAACGGCCGGACGTAGACCACCTATACATGACCGTCTGTCAGATGCTGACAGGTTCCGGCGGCTGGCCGCTGACTATCATCATGACACCGGACAAAAAACCGTTCTTTGCTGGTACCTACTTCCCACGTGACGAACGTTATGGCCGGCCTGGAATGCTTCAACTCATCCCGAATATCCATGATCTTTGGTTGAATCAGAGAGAGAAGATTAACTCAAGTGCCCAGGAGATAACCGAGGGCCTTCGAACCTTCATGGCCCCAGACCCGGCCGCATCACCCGATCAACGTCTTTCCGAGAGAACCTATCTATCCTTGATGGAACAGTACGACAGCCGTCACGGCGGGTTCGGCTCCGCGCCAAAATTTCCCGTCTTTTCGAACCTTCTCTTTCTCATGAGATACTGGGGCAGGACCGGGGAAGAGCAGGCCCTCGCCATGGTCCGTCAGACCCTCAAGGCCATTCGCCTAGGCGGGATCTTCGACCACATGGGATATGGTCTTCACCGCTACTCCACAGATGAGAGATGGTTCGCGCCTCACTTCGAAAAGATGCTGTACGATCAGGCTCTGGCCGTCCTGACCTACACCGACACCTTCAGCATCACGAAGGAGGAACAGTTCCGGGATGTGGCGGAAGAGATCCTCTCCTACGTACTCGGGGATCTCCAGTCTCCGGAAGGCGGTTTTTACTCGGCTGAAGACGCAGACAGCGAAGGAGAGGAGGGGAAATTCTACACGTGGACTGCCGGGGAACTCGATGAGATTCTTGACGAAGAGGAGGCCTTGGTAGTCCGGAAAGTTTACAACACGTCGGAGGCTGGAAACTTCCTCTCCGAATCCGGGCAGCCGACCGGGCAGAACATCCTCTATTTGAGCCCTGATGCCGATGACCTTTCCGGCCGCCTGGGGGTGAGCACCGGGCAGCTCGATGACACACTGAAGCGGATCAGGAATAAACTGATGGCCGCCCGGGCCGTACGCATCCGGCCTTTGAGGGACGACAAGATAATGACCGATTGGAATGGGCTGATGATAGCGGCGCTGGCGAGAGCAGCAGGAGCTTTTGAAGAGGATTCATATGCCGCCGCCGCCCAAAGGGCGCTTGAGTTTATCCTGGGGAACACGACCGCTGAGACCGGTCACCTGTCGCACGTACGTTACGGCGGGGGGGAGACAGTACCGGCCTTCCTGGATGATTACGCCTATATGCTGTGGGGTATTATGGAACTGTACCAACTCACATATCGGGCCAATTTACTCACATCAGCCGTCCGACTGGCCACAGAGATGATTGACCTGTTCGGGGATACGGAAAACGGTGGTTTTTTCCTCACTCACCGTGAAACCGACCTCTCCCTTGTGCGCCAGAAGCCCTCCTTCGATGGCGCCATACCTTCAGGCAATGCGGTGGCCGCCATGAACCTGCTCAGGCTCGGCCGCCTTACTGCCCGTCAGGACATCGAGGAGGAGGGACATAAAACCTTTCGGGCCTTTGCCGCGGAAATGGGAAGCAATCCCGCCGGTTTTACCCATATGATCAGCGCTCTTGATATGGCACAGCACGGTACCGCGGAGGTGATCGTCGCCGGGGATCCCGATAATGTTGACACCAGGCGATTCATCCTGGCCTTGCAGAAATCCTATCTGCCAACCGTGACTGTTGTGGTGATTAACCCGGAGGCCCCAGACCCTATAATCGAGGAGCTCATTCCTTACGCATCGGGTATGAAAATGAGCGACGGAAAGGCCGCGGCCTATGTTTGCAGAGACTATAGCTGCCTCACTCCGACCACCGACCCCAAGGAGATGCTGGCGGCGTGTCAGGATACCCTGAGGCTCCGCTAAAATCGCCTGAACAGTTTCAACTGAACCTTCCCCAGCCTGCCCGAATATGACATTTCGAAACGAAGGTGGGGCTGCATAATTACAGCCCCACCTTTTTTCATTACAAGACAATGTCTCTACTACTGTTACTTCAGGGCATCGTGCACCACGATGTTCCCGCCCTGGATGGTGATCTTTTCGTACATGTGGATCGGATCGTAAGGCACACCGTCTGAGTACCGTATCTCCAATTTGAAGGTGTCCTCGTCCACACCCTGCAGACCAATGTCTTCTATTAGAAGGTTGAAATTCATATTCCCCGCTCCATCCAGGATCTCATCGGTCTCCAGATCATAGAAGACAATGTTACTCTTTCCGTCGGCGATGGCCGTCAGCGTACCAACAGGATCGCCTGGCGGGAAGCCGGCGGATTGGAGGCGGTTGCTCTTGATCCGGATCTTCACGCCGGCCGCCTTATCCCTGATGATGTAGACCACATTACCCTGCGGTTTGCCCTGCTTACTGAATCGGAAGGTAAAACCGAAGTTGTTATGATCCCCGGAGTACGGATCGAGGATGTAGCCGCCGCCGGTGAAGAACCGTCCGTCCGGATCGTAGATGGTGAAGGTCGCTTCATCGTATTCAGACTCGATGAACCTCTCGTCGGCAAGCACCGCCAGAACAGTGTAGTTCTCCTCCGTATCGCCAAGTTCGTTGGGAATGGAGACCGAAACCCCGCCGTAACCTACGCCCTCGTGCAGAGTGCTGTTGTTCAGCCTGACGGGACCAACGGTCTTGTAGGCGTCGGCACCGTCGATGGCGGGCGTCTGGGTGAACTTGTAGATGTGGAAGTACACGGACACGGGATTGGCATCGTCATCAAAGTCGATGAGTTCCCCGTCAGACTCGCCTTCCTCCTGCCACAAGGTAGCCTGCAGATAGAAGGTGTCGTCGTAAATAGTGGCCACCTGCTCGCCCGTGTACTCCAGGACACCCTGTTCCGGATGGATCACGAAAGTCTGGTCCATGGAGATCGGATGGAATATATCTTTCGTCGAGTCGGTGAACTCGACGCGAATGGTGCAGGATCCGGCCGGCATATTGCCATCGTAGAAGAGGTGGCTGGTCCACACTTCACCCAGGTTATCGGTGCCGTTCACGGTGTAGGAATAGTGCTCGATACCGTCTCTGATAATCCGGTAGACCACTGTACCGTAATCCGCCATCGGCGAAGGCAACTGGCCGTCTGTGACATCGTCGATGCGCACACCCAGGTCAGCAGCGTCGGACCACTGGACAGAGGTGGCGCCGATGTAAGTCATGACCGCCTGCCGACGCAGGACCGTCACCGACTGCGTCGCTGTGGATGTATTGGCCCGCGTGTCGGAAGAGGTCCAGGTGATTGTTGTAGTCCCCACCGGGAAGGCGCCTGGTGAATCGCTTGTCACCGGCCCGGCGAGGTCGACCAGATCGTAGGCCGAAGCTTGTCCGACATCAACTGGTGTCAATATGTCTGTGGCGTAAACAGTGATGTCCGGTGGTACGGTGATCACCGGTGGGGTGGTATCGGTCACCGTCACAAGCTGCATTTCTGAGGTCACGTTCCCGTTGGCATCAGTAGCAGTCCAGGTAACGGTTGTCGTTCCCACCGGGTAATCAGCAAGTGCATCACTTCCGATAGTTATCGGCTCGAAGATATCCGTCGCCGTGGCAGTGCCGATGGCTACCGGTGTCCTCGGTGCGGTGGCCTCAACGGTCACGTTAGCCGGAACGGTGAGGACCGGTGGCGTCGTGTCGATGATGGTTATGGATTGCTGGCCACTGGTTTCGTTTCCAGAGGTATCCATGGCCGTCCAGATCACCATCGTTGTACCCAGAGGGAAGACACCTGGTTCGTCGCTGCTGATAGTCACGCTGAATATATCAGTAGCAGTAGCCATACCGATGTCGATGGGAGTCAGGACTGCTGTGGCTTCTGCCGTGATGTCAGCAGGCACTGTAATACCCGGCTTTGTCGTGTCGATGACAGTTACCGTCTGTGTATCGGATGTGCTGTTGCCAGATGTATCTGTAGCGATCCAGGTTACGGTTGTGATGCCGAGGGAGAACACATCGGGATCGTCGCTGGCGATGGTCACGTCGAAGATATCGGTGGCCGTAGCCGTACCGATGTCGATGGGAGTAAGGACAGTTGTGGCTTCAGTTGTGATATCAGCAGGCACCGTGAGAACCGGCTTGATCGTGTCAATAATGGTGACTGTCTGAGTTCCGGTGCTGCTGTTCCCTGAGGTGTCTGTAGCAGTCCAGGTTACCGTCGTCATACCAAGTGGGAAAACACCCGGATCATCGCTGGTGATCGTCACCGCGAAGATATCGGTCGCTGTCGCCATGCCGATGTCAACCGGGGTGAGAACCGCTGTCGCCTCTAATGTAATGTCACCAGACACCGTCAATACTGGCGGTGTCGTATCAACAACTGTCACTGTCTGGGTTAACGATGTGCTGTTACCTGACGTATCCGTAGCCGTCCACGTCACGACCGTCTCACCCAGCGGGAAGGTAGCAGGGGCGTCACTCGTCAGAGTATCGAGGAAGATATCTATCGCTGAGGCTGTGCCGATATCAACGATCGACAACACGGCGTTAGCCTCCTCATTATTCACATCAGCAGGAACCGTCAGAGCAGGAGCCGTGGTGTCAACTACAGTCACTGTCTGATCGCCACTTGCGCTGTTGCCGTAATCGTCAGTAGCAGTCCACCTTACCGTCGTCGTACCTAACGGGAAGGTAGCGGGAGCATCGCTGCTGATATCAACTTCCGTGTCTACAAGATCCGT
>Ga0114923_10000082_pt1 | contig 76051 bp, 91 predicted proteins | sample SumtaG_FD_89578 | JGI IMG/M metagenome (GOLD analysis project Ga0114923, IMG submission 89578) | Deep subsurface microbial communities from Indian Ocean to uncover new lineages of life (NeLLi) - Sumatra_00157 metaG | ecosystem: Environmental > Aquatic > Marine > Oceanic > Sediment | place: near... | reverse complement strand
CTTTTTATTTTTTATTTCTTTAGCAAATCTTAATGCTTTTTTTAAATTTTGTTGTCCAGGTTTAATTGAAATTAAAACTCCTATTTTGTCTGCATTAAGGAATTTTAAATAAGCTGTTTTTTGTTTTTTCTTCAGTGTGTCTACATCTTTTTTTAGGAGTGTTTCAAAATGATTATGCTCTAAAATATAAACTGGAAGTTTTGTTTCAAGTGCAAGAGAAATTGCATGAAACTTTCCAGAGCCTATCACCAAAATTGCCTGGGTTTCTTTAGGGAAATTTGGCTTGCTACACCCTAAAACCTGGACTAATTTCGTTATCTTATGACTTTTAGAAAGAATTTCATTTATTTTAGATGTAATATCTTTATATTGAATGGAATAAGTAAGAGCTATATTTTTTGGTAATTTTTTTGAGATTACTCCTACTTTTTTTGTATTCAAATTTAATTTCCTTTTTGCCAGTATAAACAAGATTTCCATCTTTCAAAAAATGATTGGTGGTTTTTAAAATTTATCTCGCTTGATTTCATAGAATTAATTTATTCAAATCTTGGTTTTTCTTCTTTTGGTTTTGTAGTTTCTTTATGAATTTTTGCAAAAGAAGGTGTTACAATAACCATATTTTCTCCAAATCCTGCAATGCTTCCTTCAAGAGCATCTGTTGTTTTTTTGATTTTTGAAATTGCTCTTTTTAATTCAATAGAATCCTTTTGCCTTAAGATTTTTATATCAATTATAGCAATAGTATATCCTTCTCTTAAATTATTAAGTATTTCGCTAACGTCATCATATTGTTTTAATACAAAAAGTTTTACCACAACTTTATTTTCTTTCTCTTCTTGTTCTAAATCAATCTCCAAATAGCCATCATTAAATGTTTCATCATCATCTGAAGATGAAAAAGCTCTTTTTATCTTATCAAAAACCATAATAAATTTAAACTTGATGATATTTATAAAGATTTCGTAAGTTTTTTACATATTTTCCTAGAAGATTATTTCTTACAAACTCTCATGTCGTTATTGTTTTTTAGAAGAAGTTTCTCGCTGTTGAATAATCTCGTCCCTAAGGCTGTTTAATCTTTCCATTAAAGAAGCTTCTTGCTTTTCAAAAGTCTTTGTTCTTAAACTAAGGATTTTTTCTTTATTTGAAAGTTCTTCTTTTATTTTTGATTTCTCTGTTTTAATCATTAACTGCCCAACAATTTTGAATACCTCATCTTTTGAATTTTGAATCTCTTTTAATGCAGATTGAGTTTCTGTTAATTCAATTTGAAAGGCTTGTTTTTGAAGAAGAAGATTTTGAAGATTTTGTTCTAAAATTTGCATCTCATGCATTTTTTCATTTTTATCTTTCATTTTATTATTCTGCCTTTACTTTTTTTTCTTTCGTTCTTGGTTTGTAAAAAATCTTGCTGCCACAATTAGGACAAACAAATCTTTTTTGAAGAGCACTGCTATTTATTTTCTTTTCACATTTAAAACATTTGTAAGTTGTCATTTTATTAATTATATTTTTTCCAGTAAATCTCTTTTTTTAAATCTTTCCAATTAAAATTAGAGCAATATTTTATTGATAATTCAAAAGCTTTATCAACAGTGAGATAAGTTTCCAATCTTGATTCCTGTAAAAAGGGATTGGTATTTATTTTTTCCATTTTATTCTAAATAATAGGTATTTGATGCAAACTTTTTATTGCACTTTGAACATTTCCATATGCCTTTTGAAAGTCTTTTTACACCTAACTTTTTACAAAAAGGGCATTTTTGTTTGATTCTTTGTTTTGTTTCTACCTTTACTAATTTAGCCCGAACAGACCTTCCATATTTTGCTCCAAATCTTCCTGCAGATTTTGTTTTTTTTAATTTTGTCGGCATTTTAATTAAATGGGGTTGCCCGGATTTGAACCGGGGTCTTCAGGTCCCAAACCTGAGATCCTACCAAGCTAGACTACAACCCCTTAAAAAAAGAGAGCTATAGAGGATTTATAAATTATTTCTTTTCTACTTCAGCTGGTTTTTCCTCTTCTGGTTTGGCTTGTTCTTCTTCTTTCTTTTCAGCTTCAGCCTGCTTTATTGCTTCTTCTTGTTGAAGTATCTTTTCCTGATTAGCTTTTGTTTCTGCAAAATATTCTTCTAATCTTGCCTTTTTGGCTTCAGATGTTTCTATTTTTTCTTCTTTTATTTTTTTATCATATGTTCCTTTATCTATTTCCTTTTCAATCTCAACAGCAGGTTTGTTATCAATTAAAATTCCAAGACTTACACAACTTCCAACAACAGTCTTTACAGCTGCTTTTAGATTCTTACAAAGTAAATTCGGAAGTTTTGTTTTTGCTATGTAAATAATTTGTTCTATAGATGCATTTGCAACTTGTAATTTCTTATGCATGCCAGAACCCTTTTCAATTCCTAATTCTTTTTTTAATAATTCTGAAATTGGTGGGGAAAAAACTTCAATTTTGAATTCTTTTGTTGAAAGATCTATATCTAATTCAATAGGAACTTTTAATCCTTTGAAATTTTTTGTTTCTTCGTTTACTTTTTGAATAACTCCATTAATATTAACTCCTGCTGGTCCAAGTTTTTGGCTCAAAGCTGGCCCTGGTTTCATATCTCCACCTTCTACTAAAAGTTTAATCTTCATTTTCTCTCCTTATAACTTTTACATTATCTAATTTAACTGTAACAGGCAATGGAACAACTGCTCCTAATAAACTAACCACAACTTCTTCTTTTTGTTTGTCAATTCTCAAAACTTTTGCTTTTTCTTTTTTAAATGGTTCTACAAGCATTTCTACAATATCTCCTTCTTTTATTGAAATAGTTGTTATAGAAGGCTCAACCATATTTTTTATTTCTTTATATCCAATTGTCTTTCCAATAATTCCTTTTACATATGGAAGATTAAATACTGATTCTTCTGCTGCGTCTCTATTTTCTGCTTCTAAAAGAATATAACCTCTTAATCCATGAGGTCTTGAAACAGAATATGCTTCTAAATCCTTTTTGGCAATTCTATCAGCAATCATATCGACAGCTTTTTCTTCTTTATTTGTTGTGACTTTTATTATAAATATCATTTATTTTCTTGCTCCATCTATCCTTTAAAATCAAAAATTATTAAAGAATAATAGTATTATTTGAAAAAAAGAGTTTATAAAAGTTACCGAACAAAAGCTTTCATTATCATTGATATCAAAAATCCAAGAACCCCTAAAATAATCACTCCAATCGCAGAAACTTTTGCAATTGTTTCAAATTCTTTTCTTGAAGGTTTTTTCAAAATACTCCAAACTCTCTTGCATTTAACGAAAAATAATTTTGCTGAATTTAATAATTTTTTCATGATTTAAGTAGAAATAAAGAGTTTTTAAAATTTGTTTTATTCAAAAAATTCTATTCCTAATTCCTCTTCAATTTCTTTGTGTTTTATAGAATCCATGGTTTCTCCCTGTCCTAAGATTTGAGAACTTCTTACACCTGTAACTATCAGCAAAACCCTGATTGATTTTTCCATATCTTCTGAAATCTGAGCACCCCAGATTAATTTTGCATCAGGATTTAATTTATTTCCAACTGTTTCTATGATTATTTTACATTCATCTAAGCTCATATCAGGACCACCAATAATATTCACCAAAGCCCCGGTTGCATCTGAAATATCAACATCTAAAAGGGGGTTTTGAATTGCTTTCTCAACAGATTCTACAGCTCTTTGAGCACTATCTGATTCCCCCATACCAATTAAAGATACTCCTCCATTCACCATTACTGTCTTTATATCTGCAAAATCCAAATTAACCAAACCAGAAGTAGTTACAAGTTCAGTTGTCCCTTTAACAGCATTTGTCAATATTTCATCAGAAATTTTAAATGCAGTATGCAAAGGCAATTCTGGAGCCAATTCAAGAAGCTTATCGTTTGGAATAACAATCAATGTGTCGACAACTGATTCCATTCTTTCTAATCCTTCCATTGCATTTTCTATCCTTTTTCTTCCCTCAATTGTAAAAGGTAATGTTACAACACCAATTGTTAAAGCACCTTGTTTTTTTGCCAAAGCAGCTACTACAGGAGCGCCACCAGTTCCTGTACCTCCTCCCATACCACAAGTAATAAAAATCATGTCACTTCCTGCAATTTTTTTCTTTATTTCTGATTCTGACTCTCTTGCAGCCTCTTGTCCTATTTTTGGATTGCTCCCTGCTCCCAATCCTTGTGTTAATTCTCTACCAATTAGAATTTTTTGATCCACATTAGCGTATAATAAATCCTGAGCATCTGTATTTATAGCTATAAGCTCTCCGCCTTTTATTCTAACTTCTTTCATTCTGCTTAAAGAATTTCCACCTCCGCCTCCAATACCAATCACCTTAATTTTGGCTGATTGTTTTTTTAGAAGTTCTGCTAATTCTCTGTCTATTTCTCTGACTTCAGGGGATAAACCTGATGAACTAAAAGAATCCTCAGATTGACTAGAATTAGAAAATTTGTTTTCATCACCACTTCTGTAAATATCTTCCATTTTTTAGAAGAACCAATAACTGTTTATAAAAATTATTGTGATAGTTTTAATTATTTCTTGTCTTCTTTTCAGATTTACTGATTTCCTTTACTTCTAAATCTAGTCCTAAAATATCCTTGAACTTGTCTTTAAACATTTCAACAAAATTAACCATTGATTTCTCAACTTCTATGATAAGTTTTTTTTCTTTTATTTCAAATTTAAAATCTTTTTTAAACAAAAAATCGTTAAGTGCTTTTATCTTCTCCTTTAACTCATCAATTTTTCTTAAAACCTTTATATCATAAATAAGAATTTTTCCTGCCAAAGGATTATTAAAATCAACCATCACCCTGCCACCAGAAACTGTAAGTATTTTTGCAACTCTGCCATCAAAATTAAAGACTGCTCCAGGAATTGGGTTCATTTTTTGTTGTATAAAAATTTTCATGGGCATCATCTGGATAAGTTTAGAATCCCTGTTTCCAAAAGCTTCTTCTGGCATAAGCTCAATTATATATTCTCCAATCTCCTTTCCAATTAAAAAATCATCTATTCCCTTAAGAAACATTCCCTCTCCTAAACAAAAACTAAGCGGCTTTATTTGTTCGGGATTTATTTTTGGATTTATTTTTTCTAAATCCTTTTTTATATTTGAATCAAAGACTTCTCCACCCTTAATTCTTCCTGTGAATTGGATTTCAATAAAATCTTTTTTTTGTAAAGACATTGTATTTACGAGTTCATGAGTAAAAATGTTTATAAATCTATTTTTTTTTAGTAAATTATGATTTTAAAAATAATTAATGCTACAGAGGCGAGGGTGGGCACAAATATTCTTATTGATAAAGAACCTTACACTATCAAAAAAATTGATATAAGTAAAACAGGAAAACATGGTCATGCTAAAGCCAGAGTAGAAGCTACAAACATACTTACTGGACAAAAAAAAGTTTTTGTTATTCCAGGACATGATAGATTTGAAGTTCCATTAGTTGACAAAAGAAAGGGCCAGGTTCTTTCAATTGCAGATAAAGTTAGTGTAATGGATTTGGAAACTTTTGAAACAATAGAAATTGCTTGCCCAAAAGAAATAAAATCAGAACTTGAAGAAAATTGTAATGTAGAGTATTGGAATATTGAAGAGAAAAAAATAATCAGGAGGAAATTGTGAAATGAATCAATATAATAATCAAAAAAGAGAAGTTTATATCATTAAGGAGGAGGGTGGAAAAGAAGTTTATATCATTAAGGAAATGGGTGGAAAAAAACAAATAAGACAAATTGTATGTGGAGATAATTCTGAGCTTATGCCAGGTATATTAATCAGGTGTGCAAACTTAACTAGACTAGATGTTCTAAAATATTCAGATTACTCTCTAGAAAAAAAGACATTGGAGAATAAATAAAATGGCAAAAATACCTGAAGCTTCAAACAGACTTTTTAAGAATGTTTTTGTTTGCAAAAAATGTAAGACTAAAATAAGAGCAGACCCTCAACAAATTTTAAAAGGCAAGGTTAAATGCCGAAAATGCAAAAAAAGAGCGTTTAGACCTTTAAAAAAGAAGTAAAATGAATTTTGTAGTTTATGATATATCTTTGTTAGTTTTATTTGTAATATTTGTTTCTATTTTTCTTTACAGAAAAAAAAAGAATCTGAAAAAAGAAGGGCTTTTATTCCTCTATAGAACACAATGGGGGATAAGACTCATTGAAAAAATTGGAAAGAAATACAAAAAAACTTTGAAGGTGTTGAGTTATGTCTCTATAGGATTAGGATATAGTCTCATGGCAACTATGCTCTATTTGCTTGGAAGAATTGTTTGGATTTATGCATTTCGTCAAGATATTGTCAGAGCAATCAAAATTCCTCCAATCATGCCTTTAATTCCTTATCTTCCCCAGGTATTCAAATTGGATTTTTTACCTCCTTTTTATTTTACATACTGGATTCTTATTATAGCTATAATTGCGATAGTCCATGAATTTGCCCATGGAATTTTTGCAGCAAGCAACAAAGTAAAAATAAAAAATACTGGATTTGGTTTTTTTCCTTTTTTCTTGCCTATATTTTTAGCAGCATTTGTTGAACTTGATGAGAAAAGAATGGCCAAAAAAAGCAAATTTAAACAAATGGCAGTTTTATCTGCAGGAACTTTTGCAAATGTTTTAACAGCTATTTTCTTTCTTATTGTAATGTGGCTTTTCTTTTCTTTTGCATTTACTCCTTCAGGAGTTGTATTTGATAGTTATGCCTATTCGGTTGTAGGAATGGCGACAATTTCTTCGGTAAATGGCATCCCTTTAAGTAACGTGTCTTATGAAAAAATCTTGAATCTTGTAAATGAAACAGGACTTAATCAAATCAAATCCGAAGAAGGAAATTATGTTACAACAAAAGATTTTTTAGAAAACCAAAAAGATAATGAGGGATTTTTATTTTTATATTATGATTCTCCTGCAATAAATGCCGGATTAAATGGAGCAATAATGGAAATTAATAACATTAAAATAAATGACAGAGAAGATTTAATAGAAGAATTATTAAAATATTCACCAAATGAAGAAATAAAAATAAAAACAAAGATGTCAGATGATTCTGAATTAGATATTTTAGAATATAATCTCATTCTTGGAGAGCATCCTGAAAAAGAAAACTCTCCTTGGCTTGGAATTGGATTTGTTGCACAAGAACAAACAGGTATAATGAATCGTATTGTTAATTTCTTTTCTGGATTCAGAAAATCAAATGTTTACTATGAACCAAAATGTGAAGCAAATCTATTTATCTATAATTTATTATGGTGGCTCATTTTAATTAATATTAGTGTAGCATTAATTAATATGCTTCCTATGGGAATTTTTGATGGAGGAAGATTCTTTTATTTGACTGTTTTAGCAATAACAAAAAGTGAAAAAAAAGCTGAAAAAACTTTTAAATTTTTAACCTATTTCTTTTTATTTTTGGTTTTTTTGCTTATGGCTTTCTGGGCTTTTTCTTTTATACAATAGAATCTAAAGAACATTTATTTTACGAAAAGTTTAAATTTTAATCTGTTTCTCTAGTTTAATGCTCCCAATAGATGTAAAAAAAACTTTGGAAAAACAACATTATGAAATTTGTGGAAATCATTCTGCTGTGCAGATTTGCAGATGGACAAAAAAATCTCTGAGAGGAGAAGGTGGTTGTTGGAAAGAAAAATTTTATGGAATAAAAAGTCATCAATGTTGCCAGTTTTCTCCTGCTGTAATGTGGTGTGAAAATAAATGTGTTCATTGCTGGCGTCCAATTGAAATGAATTTAGGGACAGATTTAGAAGAAGTGGATGAGCCAGAAGAAATCTTAGACGACATAATCCAAGCAAGGAAAAAATTGTTAATTGGTTTTGGAGGGAACAAAAAGACTTCTAAAAGAAAATTTAAAGAAAGTCTAGAACCAAGTATTTTCACCTTATCATTATCTGGAGAACCAACTTTGTATCCCAAACTTTCTGAATTAATACGAAATATAAGACAGGGGGGAGCAATTTCTTTTTTAGTTACAAATGGATTAAATCCAGAAGCAATTACCAAACTTGAAAAAGAGAAAAATCTTCCAACACAAATTACAGTATCCCTAAATGCTCCTAATGAAAAATTATGGAAAATATGGCATCGCTCTTCAAAAAAAGATGGTTGGAAAAAATTAAATGATACCTTAAATGTGTTGAAAAAGTTAAAGAAAAAAACAAGAAGAATTATTAGATTAACAGTTGTTAAAGAAGGAGATGAAAAAGAAAAATTGCAGGAATTATCAAACATGAAAAAAGAATATGTTATTCAATACACAAAACTAATCAAAAAAGCAGAACCCAATTTTATTCATGTAAAAGGATTTAAATCTCTTGGTTATTCAAGAAAAAGGATGGGTTATAGCAAACAGCCCTTTCATGAAGAAGTTATGGAATTTGCAAAAAAACTTGTAAAAGAGCTTGAAACAGATGGATACAAAATTTTAGGTCAAGAAAAATATTCTTGTGTGGTTGTTCTTGGAAAAAATAAAAAAGATATGAAGATTAAGAAGAGTGAGATTTAATTGATTCCTTTTCTTTCATCCATGTATAGAATTCATATGCCGTATGTTCACAATTTTGTTTACATTGAATTTTAATTATTTCAATATCTCTCTTTATTGATTCTGAAGGTTCGAGAATTGACATTAATTTACTAAGACCATTATATCTTATACATCTTTGTTCCTTACAAAAATCTTCATATTTTTCAATCATCTTACAAATCAATAACACCCTCTTTTGTTAAGGCGGCAAATCGTATGCCTACTGGTAAATTAAGCAATGCTGAAATCAAAGCCATATGCTGTTTGCCATCTCCAGAAGCAATAGTTAATGCAACTTCTGTTCCATTAATCTGTCCTTTTAGTTTTTGTGAAAATTCTTCCTTTAATTCTGTTAATTTTTTGTCTAAATCAATCTTAAAGAATTCAAAATCTTTTTCGTGCTTGAAATCTTTTGCGAAATCACTGCCAAGAACAATAATTTTTTCCCAATCACCATGTTTCATTAAACCAGAAACCTGTCCCCAAGTTCCTTTACCTGTTGAAAGCAATGCTATTAATTCCATTACAGAAAAAAAAGAAATTGATTTATAAGAATTATTGTGATAATTGTAATAGAAAGATTTAAGAAAAATTTATAAATACAAATTCTTTGAGAATTTTAGCCGATTGAACCATATCGTTGCGAGATATGTTCTATGCTTGGAACGCATAATATGGGAGGCGAATAATTAAGAAAATGGAACTTAAAGAACAACTCCAAAGAGTTTTAATTGAATTAAGAAAAGAAAAAGAAAGGAAATTTGACCAAACCGTAGATTTAATTGTAAATCTGCAAAAGTTTGACCCTAAAAAAACTTCAATAAATCTGTTTATCTCTATACCTCATAAATTTAAAGAAAAGCGAATAGCAGGATTTTTAGAATCTGAAAATAAAAATGTTGAAACAATAACTCTGGACAAATTCAAGAAATATTCTGATAAAAAAGAGTTAAAAAACTTGGTGAAAAAATTTGATTTTTTTATAGCACAGGCAAGTTTGATGCCAAAGGTTGCTACATTTTTTGGTAAAATTTTAGGACCTTTAGGAAAAATGCCTTCTCCCCAATTAGGAATTGTAACTAATGCAGACGAGAAAACAATAATTGAATTAAAAAACAAAATAAATAATTCAATTAAAATAAGAGTAAAAGAACCAAGTATAAAATTATCCATAGGAAAGCAAAGTATGAAAGATGAGGAAATTATTGAAAATATTCTTACTGCTTACGATGCAATTTTAAAAGTTATGCCAAAAGAAAAAGAAAACATCAAGAATTTAGAAATAAAATTCACTATGAGTAAACCACAAAAAATTCAGATAAAATGAAACGAGAAAATCCAATTCCTGAAACAAAAATAAAATCTGTTGAAGAGCTAATCAGTTTAATAAAAAATAAAAAAACAATTTTAATTGCATCTATAAAAAATATCCCTGCTTCACAATTCCAAGAAATTGGGAAAAAATTAAGGGGCAAAGCAATAATAAAAGTCCCTAAAAAAAATTTAATATTCAGAGCATTAGATTCTTCAGAAAATGACATAATTAAAAAATTAAAAGACCAAATTCACAATAGTGTAGCTATTTTATTTTCTGATTTAGATTGTTTTGATCTTGCTTCAGAGTTAATTGAAAATAAGAGTGTTATAAAAGCAAAGACAGGTCAAGAAGCTCCTGAAGATATTGAAGTTCATGAAGGTCCCACAGATTTAGTTCCTGGCCCGGCAATAAGTGAACTTGGTTCATTAGGAATTCAGATTCAGATAGAAAAAGGAAAAATTAGCATTAAAAAATCAAGAATAATTGTAAAGAAGGGAGAAAAAATTTCTGAATCTGCTGCAGGTATTATGAATAAATTAGATATAAAACCGTTTTCAGTTGGTTTTATTCCTTTGTCTGCTTTTGATACAGAGAAGAAAAAATTATATTTAGAAATAAAAATTGACAAAGAAGGGACTTTGAAAGAAATAAAAAATTCTTTTGAAAAGGCATTAGCCTTTGCTGTTGAACTTGATTATTTTTCTAAAGATACAATTGGTTTTTTAATAAGTAAAGCTGAGAGAGATGCTAAAATCTTGGATGAGTTTGCTGAATCGCAAAGTGATTCAGAAGATAAAGATGATATTAATAAAAACAACGAACAAATTAATACAGATGATAATAGCTCTAACAAATCGAGCGAAGCGAGTGAAAATAACAAAAATGATGCTCAATCAGATAAAACTGGGGAGGAAAATAAATAAATGGAATACACATACGCAGCACTTTTGCTGCATAAACTTGGAAAAGAAGTCAGTGAAGAAAATATCAAAAGTGTAATCGCAGCTGCTGGTGAAGAAGTTGATGAATCAAAAATCAAATCTCTTGTTGCCAGTTTAAAAGGTGTTGATATAACAAAAGAATTAGAAAATGCAAGTTTAGTTGCATCTGCCCCTGTTAGTACAGAAGAAGCACCTAAAGAAGAAAAGAAAGAAGAAAAACCCAAAGAAGAAAAGAAAGAAGCTGCAGCAGAAGGCTTATCTGCTTTATTCGGTTAAATTAATTTTCAAAGCAGATGAGTCTAAACTTTTTCTAGTTTGAACAAGAATCATATTTGGAGAAAAACGCCCCACCCTGACTCCCAAGCTCACTCACATCAAGGGTGACAAAAGGCTCGTGAACCTACTCGGAATCGAAGTTCGATGTCGATAGAAAACGCCCCCACCCCGAATCGAACGGGGACGGCCCGGAGGCCCTCGGTCTCAAGCTGAGTGCAATACCATTATGCGATGGAGGCACATAATATTAAATAAATTAATAGATTTTAAAGCTTTACAATCCAAGAATTCTTTTCCATAACGGCTTTTTTATTGTTATGGGGTTATCATTTTCATCAATTATTTCATACTTTATCTGAGGTCTTTCTTTAAGTATTGGAGCTTTTTTGGACAATTCCTTATTTGTTTCTTCAATTGCCCTTTCCACTATTATTCTTGAATATCCTTGATTAATTAATGCAAATTTTAGGGCATCAACAGTATACCCTTTTACTAAATTCTTTTTGAAATAATTAACAAGTTTTCTCCTGTAATCTCTCTTATCCATAAATCACAGAAATATAACAGGTTTAAAAAATTAATCGTGATTATTTTATCTTTATTGGTTTTTTATTCTTATAAAATTTAATTGCTTCCTTTAATCTCGATTTTGATTCAGAGTAAATTGTCAAAAGTTTTTCTCCTTTTTTTATTTTATCTTTTACATGGAAATAAAGATAAATTCCAGAAAGTTTATTTACAGGACAACCAGCAACTCTTGCTAAAGAATTTATTTCTTTGTTGTTTATCTCAAAAATTCTCCCAGATTTTTTAACTAAAATATCTTTCTTAAACTTAGCTGGTTTTATACCGTTTAAACTCCCCTTTTGTGCTTTAACAATGTCTTTAAATTTTTCAAATGCCTTTCCAGAATAAAGGATGTCTTTTGCCATCTTAATTCCTTTTCCTTTATCAGCCTTGCCTGTCATCTCTAAAAGTTTTCCTGAAAGAAATAAAGATTTTTTTTCTAAATCTTTTGGTCCATTTCTTTTATCTAAAATTTTTATTATGTCTATTAATTCTAAAGCGGGGCCAATCCCATTCCCTATTGGTTCACTACCATCAGTTAAAACACATTCAAGTTTTTTATTAAAATATCTTCCAAGCTGTTCAAATTTTTTCTTTAGATTTAATGCTTGTGATTTAGTAACTTTTGCGGTTTTTCCATAAGGAATATCTATCAGAATATACTTACTACTAACTGCTAATTTTTTTGACATGATTGATGCAAGTAACTGAGCTTGAGGGTCTATTTTGAGTACTTTTTCTATTTTAATTATTTTTGAATCTGCAGGAACCATCCCTAAAGAACCTCCCCAAACAATACATGCTTTTGTTTTTTTCAAAATTTTTTTTATCTCATTCATTGAAAAATCTACTTTTGCAATAGTCTCCATAACATCTGCTGTTCCTGCTGCACTTGTTATTGCTCTTGAAGATGTTTTTGGCATTATCAAATCTGCAACAGAACAAATAGAAACCACAATAGGAGTTGTTCTATTTCCAGGTATGCCTCCTATAGAATGTTTATCTGCAACAAATTTATTTTTTAACACAAGTTTGTTTCCTGTTTTAAGTATGGCGTCTATCAAATAGACTGTTTCTTTGAAGCTCATTCCTTGCCTATACATTGCTGAAACAAAAAGAGAAATTTCTGCTTCAGAAAGAGAATTACTAGTAATGTCTTGGATAATCTCATTTATTTCTTTTTGAGATAATGATTTTTTATTTAATTTTTTCTTTATAAAAATCACGCTTTTGGGAATTGGTGCTAGATTAATAATTACCTTTTGTCCTATTTTTAAACCAAGTCTCTTTTTAAGTTCAGAAGAAACTGCAATTTCACCTTTTCCAACCAAACCTTTTACAATATCGATAAGTGTAGAAATTTTCCTTGAATTTTTAGAGAGTGTTTTAATAGAAATTCTATCCTTGGTATGGACACCAATTTTTTTGGCTGTAGCTTCATTTAACATTGCCACTGGCAAACCAGCAGACCATTTTAAAAGTTTAATTTTTAATTCCATCTCACTATCTTTTTTTTGATATTTATTTCTAGAGAAAATGATTTTTATATTTATCTAGTTATTTTTCCTCGATTAAAATTCCCGGCGTCTTCTTTTTTCTGTAAATTTCAAGAATTATGAGCAGGTATGCTATTATTAATGGTCCAAGAATAATCCCTAATATACCGAATAAAAAGAGTCCTCCAATTATCCCAATAAGGATTAAGGAAGACGGTAAATTAGTTCTTTTTGAAACAATTATTGGTCTTATCAATTTATCTGAGAAGGAAGAAAGTAAACCAAATACAAGAACCCCTATTGTTGAAACAAAGTCTCCTGCAATAAATAAATAGATTACTACTGGAATCCATATAATCGTAGGTCCTATAATAGGAATAATTCCAAGCAAAGCGGCAAACAATGTAAGAACAAGAGCATTAGGAACTCCAAAAATGAAAAATCCTATACCTACAATAATACCTTGGATAATTCCTATAATAACTTGCCCATAAAGAAGTGAAGTTGTAATTCCACGTGAAGATTCAAATAATTTCTTTTCTACTTCTTTAGAAAAAGGAGAAAAACTTTTAATATAAGAGACAAGTTTTTCCTTATCTTTAAGCACAAAGAAAAAAGTAAAAAATACCACCAAACATTGGAAAAAGATTATTGGGAAATTTAATATTAACTGCGAAACAGAATTTACTAAAGAATTAGTTATTTTTGTAATAAAAGAAGAAAGAATAACGCCAATTTCTGCTGAAAATTGTTCACTAGTAAAGAGGAATGGAAAAATATCTTCAAAAAGTGCTGTAAAATCTATTTGTTGGGATGCTAAATAAATTTTAAAAGATTGGTCAACCAAAACAGGAGTTAAAAACCAAAGAGGTAAAACTATTAGTAATATTACTGCTAGACAAAGTAAACCAGATGTGAGATTTTTGGATTTAATTTTTTTGTAAAACCAGTCATATACTGGTGTAAAAATAAATGCCAAAAGCAATCCAACTATTATTGCTAATAAAATTGGTTTTAGTAAGAAAAAAGTCAAAACTATAAGGATAACCAAAATTGCTGTAGTCGCTATCTTTTCAAAATAAGATTCTTCCATTTTTGTTGTGTTACTAATTATACGTAGTTGAAATTTATAAAGTTTTGTAAAGTGCCAAGTCCAAAAAGTTTAAAAGTGAAAATTAACAAATAACAAATATGAATTTTATAAAAAAAGTTTTTGATAATACTATTGATGAAAGAACACATTTACAATTCCAAAAATTTAGTAAAGGAGAATTTAAAGACAGGGCGATGATTGATGCTAAAAAATCAAATGATAAATATACGATAAGAACAACAGCTGAATTTGCCAATGAATTGGTTAAAGAAGTTGCAAAAAAAATTGATGCTCCTATAAATGTTACAGGAGCTATTGTTTCTACACAAGATTTAACAGGATGCTTAGAATTCAAAGAAAAAAAACAATTTCAGGGGGTTAAAAGATATTTTATTGATAAAGAAATGTCTAAAGAAGAAATTATTGGATTAGTTGATAAATTTCCAAAGGCTTTTTTTGCATTAAGTTTTGTAGTTGAAAAAGATGATACAACTTTAAAAATAAAACCCAAGGCTCCAAAATCTGGGAAGCCGAAAACAAAAAAGGGAGAAAAACCAAAACCTAATTTTTGTAAACTTGTCACAAGAGATAAAGAATTAGGAGAGAGTTTTGTTTTTGAAACAAGAAACTGGAAAAACGCAAACATTAGCCATGATTTTATAATTAATGACATAATCCTTCCTGAAGGCGAAAAAGATTATGAAAAAATTAGAGAGTTGGCTAAAAGAAAGGGAAAAATCATAAGAATCGCCAATATTGACGGGAAAGAAATAACAACAGAAAAAGAGTTTAGTGCGTGACCCGAAAAACTAATCACGCTAACGGAAATAAAAAATAAAAATTAGAACTATTAAATTCTATATTTTTTTGCAGCAGTCTTAAAAGATAACTTTACAAAATTTTCAAATCCTTGATTCCAAAGATACTGAACTAAAATATTGTATGCTATCCAATTTGGATAATCTGTATTTTTTGATGCTTGAATTTTCTCTATTTCTTCAAGAAATTTTTCATCTAAAAGTTCTGTATGTTTCTTTAAGTAAAAATCAATTACTTTTTGAAAGTGTTCTTTTGTAATCTCTGATATAAGTTCTCTTTGAAAAACAGGTTCAAAAGATCCATCAAATTTCTCTATACTAAAATAAACAAATCTGCTTCCGCCTCTGAATACATCTAAGTAATTACTCTCTTCAAGATAATTAAGACATCGCTTAATATCTCTCTCGTTCAACCCTTTTATTTTAATATCCCTTGCAGGGATGAATAAAGATTTGGTTAAATGTGTTATTTTTTTTAAAGATTCAGACACTTGATTAATTGGTTTCAAATCTACTTTTGGATGTTTCCCACGAATTCGCTTAAATTTTTTATTTAAATCTTCTATAATTTTCTAAATACCTCCTTCAACTCTATGATTTACAGGCAACCAAATATTTAAAAAGAACATTTCACTAATACTTTCGTCTAAAAGAGATGGTGAAAGAATTTTTAATTTGATTCCTGTAGCGTTTGCTATGCAAATATTATCTATTCCAAAATACTTCTTTTTATATTGGTTAACCACTTTTTAACACTTCCTTTTATCAAAAAAACAGATAAGAATTAACTTGTCTGCAAATTTACATAATAAACAAGATTAATGTCCTTTTTAAAACTTTATAAGTACTAAAAAAGAAAAACAACATTAAAAAAGAGGCAAGGGGAGATTTAACCCATGTAAATTTACAGGAGATACAAACAAAATGGAACTTGTTAAGTATCAATAATCTTTTTTTGTCTTGCCTATAACAAACACGCATATATGCTTTAAAAATATTTCTTAAATTCAAAATCCGTGTTCTGCTTTATGTTCATTTCTAAATTTTAACAAACTTTAAAACAATTTAATTCCTATATTTTCTATGTCAAGAAGATTTAAGCATAGAAAACATACAAAACGACATCTTCATCATACTCATTTTGTGAAAAAGAAGAATCAGAAAAAAATATTTTTATGGGTTATCTTCCTTATAATTCTTTTTGCCTTGGTTATTAATTACAATAAAATAAACCTTGCTAATTTTACCAATAATTCTCCTACTTATGAAAATCCAATTACAAAATCATATTCTAATGGAATTGAATTAATATTACACCAAAATGTTTATGATTACTTTAGAAATACTGCTTCACATGAATATAGTGCTTATTACATTCCAGATGATTGGGAAGAAGATTATTATAAAATGTTCTTGTCAAATAGCAAAGATGAATACATAATAAAGGATATTGTTAATCAAATAACTACATCAACTAATAGTGATGGAGATAAAGCAGTTAAAAAAATCGTTTCATTTGTTCAAAATATTCCTTATGATTGGGCTTCTTTAGATTCTCAAAGTATGTATATGAAATATCCTTATGAAGTTCTATATGAAAATAAAGGGGTTTGTGGTGAGAAAGCAATATTAATGGCTAAATTACTAAATGAATTGGGTTATGGAGTTGCATTATTTAATTATGAGAATGAAGAACATATGGCAGTAGGAATAGATTGTTCTTATGATAAAAGTAATTATAATAGTGGTTATTGTTTTATTGAGCCAAGTGATGTATACCCTATTGGACAAATTCCCCAAGAATATGTTGGTGGAGCAAATATAAGAACTGCTACTCCAACAATAATCAAAATTAGTCAAGGAAAATCTTATTCTAAATAAAAGCCACGTCAATTAACATCCTTATTAAAGCCATGAATTCTTAACACTCTCTTGATAACTCCCTTCACTTGACACTTATTTTATCTCCCGATTTTTTGACAATCCCTGCAGACAAAACCCTTAAAAACCTTTATTTTCTATCTATTTTATCCAGGGACTAAAATGTTATCCGCTTTATTAAGAAATGCCTACAAGAAAATCACCAAGAAAAGGAAGTTTGCAATTTTGGCCAAGAAAAAGAGCCACTAAATTCTTGCCTAGTGTAAACTGGAATGCAATTAATTCTGGGAAAAATCTCAAAGGATTTATTTGTTATAAAGCAGGAATGGCTTCAGCTTATGTCAAAGACAATACTCCAGATTCTATGACTAAAGGGAAAAGAATAACCGTTCCTGTAACAATTCTTGAATGCCCTCACTTAAGAATATTTTCTGTAAGATTTTACAAAGATAACAAAGTTGTAGAAGAAGTATTATCAGAAAATTTAGAAAAAGATTTGAAAAAAAAGTTGAAACTTCCAAAAAAGAGTGGTGCGAAAATTGAAGACATAAAAAAAGAATATGATGATATTAAGGTGATAATTTATTCACAAGTTAAAAAATCAAACATAAAAAAAACTCCCGACTTAAGTGAAATTGGTCTTACAGGAAATCTTGAAGAAAAATTAAGTTTTATTAAAGAATATTCTAACAAAGAAATTTCTGTTTTAGATGTTTTTGAAAAAGGTCAACTCGTTGATTTAAGAGGTTTAACAAAAGGAAAAGGTCTGTCTGGACCTGTGAAAAGATTTGGGATTACTCTTAAATCGCATAAATCAGAAAAAGGAAGAAGAAGACCTGGAAGTTTAGGGCCCTGGCACCCTGCAAGAGTTACTTTTAGAGCACCTCAAGCAGGTCAGCTTGGAATGTTTACAAGAATTATATATAATAACAAAATAATTGACATAGGAGAATCACAAAATAAATTTAAAAATTTAAAAAATTTTGGAGATATTAAAACAGATTACATTATTGTTTCTGGAAGTGTGCAGGGACCTTCAAAAAGACAATTAATAATTAGTTCTCCTCTAAGAGAAACTAAAAAACAATTAAAGAAAAACTATGAGTTGGTGGAGTTAAGATGAAAGCAAATATGAAATTTCCATTCATTCGTATTCAGGAAAAATCCAAATGAAAGCAGACATATTATCAATAGATGGGAAAAAAGTAAAACACATTGATTTGCCAAATTGTTTCTCTCAATTAATAAGAGAAGATTTAATTGCTAAAGTATTAGAGGTAAAGAAAAGACAACAGCCATACAGCCCTTCACTTATCGCAGGAAAACAACATTCTGCCAGTGGTAAAATAGTTCACAGAAGACACGTTTGGAAAAGTGGCTATGGAAGAGGAATATCAAGAATTCCAAGAAAAATAATGTCGAGAAAAGGTTCTCAATTTAATTGGGTTGGTGCTGAAATCTCTAGTGCTACTGGAGGCAGAAGATCTCACCCCCCAAAGATTTTGTCTATGATTAACACAAAAAAAATAAATAAAAAAGAATTAAAAACAGCGTTAATTTCTGCCATAAGCGCGACAGCAAATGAAAAAAATGTAAGTAAAAAATACGAAAGATTAAAAGATAAAAAAATAGAAAATTTGCCCTTAATTGTTGAATCAAAATTTATTTCCCTAAAAACAAAAGAATTAATTGCTTCTTTAAAAAAAATTGTCGGAAAAACATTATTTGGGCTGGCATTACAAAAGAAAAGTGTACGGAGCGGTAAAGGAAAATTAAGAGGTAGAAAATACAAAAAAAATGCAGGATTATTATTAGTCACAGGAGACAATGAAAAATTGAAAACAAATGCTTTTGAAGTTGTAAATATCAAAAACTTAAGTATAACTGATTTGGCTAAAGGCGGTCCAGGAAGAATTACACTATATACTGAAAATGCAATTAAAGAACTTGGAGAAAAATTAAAATGAGTTTAAAGCCGATAGTATTAGATATTGAAACAAGTGGGATAAATAAGATTAAATGTGGAATTTGGCAAATTGGCGCAATAGATTTAGAAACTGGGGAAGAATTTTTTGATGAAGGAAGAATTGATGATGGGGACATCATATCTGTTTCTGGAAAAAAACCTGCATTAGAAGTTATTGGAAAAACAGAGGAGGAATTGAGAGATAAAAATAAACAATCACAAAAACAATTATTAGAAAATTTCTTTAAATGGATTGATAAAAGACTTATGAAGAATTTTTTATGCCAAAATCCTCAATTTGATGTGGCATTTTTAGAAATAAAAGCTATGAAATATGGATTAAAGATTCCTTTTCATTATAGGAGTTTTGATTTACATAATATTGCTCAAACAAGATTTTATGACTTAAATAAAAAATTCTTAATTAAAGAAGACCATAGTGATATGGGATTAACTAATATTTTAAAATTATGTGGTATGGAAGATAATAGAAAAGCACACAATGCATTACAAGATTGTAAATTAACAGGAGAATGTTTTTATAGATTAATTAAAGGAAAAAACCTTTTTCCAGAATATTCACAATATGAAATTCCAGAGGTGTTAAAAAAATGAAAGTGAATGCAAAATTCCCATTCATTCGCCATAAGGAGTATGTCAAATGAAACCAATAGTTACTGAAAAAGCTGTTATGATGATTGAAACACAGAATATTCTGACATTTCAAACTGACAAGAAAAAGACAAAAAATGAAATAAAAAAAGAATTTGAAGATTTATTTGAAGTCAAAGTAGAAAAAATCAGAACATTAATCAGAAAAAATAAAAAATATGCTTATATTAAATTAAAGAAGGATTTTCCTGCTATTGACATAGCAACGAAATTAGGAGTAATTTAAAATGGGAAAAAGAATAATTGTTCAGGCAAGAGGAAAAGGTAGTCATACTTACAGAGTTAAAAAAAAGGCTTTTAAACACAAATTAAAATATCCAAGAGAGATCTCTGGAGAAGGGGTTGCAGTTAAATTATTCAACTCAGCAGGGCATACTACACCATTGGCAAAAATAAAATATGATAAAGGAATTTTTTATATGCCTGCTTTTAATGGGATGTATGAAGAGCAAAAAATAAAATTCTTGGATGGAAAAGCAAAAGAAGGAGCAATAATGGATGGAAATATAATGTATCTTGGAAATATTCCTATAAAAACAAAAATTTATAATATTGAATCAAGACCTGGAGATGGAGGAGTCTTTGTAAAAAGTGCTGGAAACTCTGCAATTATCAACAGAATTGTTGATAAAAATATTTTTGTTTTAATGCCTTCAAAAAAAGAGAAAAAGTTTAATCAAAATTGCAGAGCAGTCATCGGAGTTGCTGCTGGAGCAGGCAGGCTTGAAAAACCAATCATGAAAGCAGGGAAACAATATCATATCAAAAAATCAAAAAGTAAATTATGGCCAAGAACATCTGCCGTGAAAATGAATGCAATAGACCATCCATTTGGTTCTGGAAGAGGAAAGAATCCAAAGAGCAAAATTGCGAAACGGAATGCTCCTCCTGGAAGAAGAATTGGATTGTTAAGACCTAAAAGAACAGGAAAGAAAAAATAAGAATAAAAATGGAACTAAGAAAAAAAGAATTTAGATATCGGGGAAAAACAGTAGAAGAATTAAAAAAATTAGATGTAAGAGAATTTACCAAATATTTAAGAGCGAGACAAAGGAGAAGTGTTTTAAGACAATTCCAAGAAATTGAGAAATTTATTAGCAGATCGAAGGTAAAAATATCAAAAAAGAAGCTCATAAAAACCCATCAAAGAGATTTGATAGTAGTTCCAGAAATGGTTGGAATGAAAATTCAAATTTATAACGGACAGAAATTTATTCCTGTAGAAATCATCGGAGAAATGCTTGGACACACATTTGGAGAGTTTGCATTAACAAGAACAAGAGTAAAGCATGGAAGTGCTGGTGTTGGAGCAACTAAAGGAACTAAATTTAAGGCAAAGAAATAAAATGACAGAAAAAAATTACAATCCAAAACAAAAAGAAAGAAAATCTTTGGCAAAGCAAACAAAAGTTAGCGAACCAAAGACCACAATTGAAACTCCTAAAAAAGAAAAAATATCCCAGGACCAAACCAAACAAAAAAAGCCTGAAACAGAAATAAAAGAAACAAAAGAAAAATCCAAAATAGAATCAAAGAAAAAAGAAAAACCAAAAAAAACAGAAGCTGTTGTAAATTCATTTAATCTTCCAATATCTACAAAAGATTGCATTGCAATTTGCAAATTTATCAAAAGAAAAACAATAACAGATGCCCTCTCTGATTTAGAGCAAGTACTCAGACTAAAAAAAGCAATTCCAATGAAAGGGGAAATCCCCCATAGGAAAGGCAAAGGGATGATGTCTGGAAGATATGCTACAAAAGCTGTAGGAAATTTTATAAAACTGTTAAAAAGCCTTTTAGCAAATACCAACTCTAATGGATTAGAAAATCCTGTAATTGTAGAGGCGGTTGCAAATATTGGTTCAAGACCTTTTGGGAAATTTGGACGAGTAAGGAAAAAAAGAACTCATGTTAAAATAAAAGCAAAAGAGCAAAAAGAAAAATTAAATAAAAATAAAATGAAAAAATGAAAGAAAGAAATATAATTCAACTAAAAAAAGAAGAATTTGCAATTAAAGAATCTATAAAAAAAGTTCTTGGAAAAGGAAAGATAAGTGGGGTTAGAATTGAATACACTCCAATAGGGGAAAAAATAATTATTTCTACCCATAAACCAGGATTAGTAATTGGGAGAAAAGGGGAAAAAATAGAAGAAATAACAAGGACAATCAAAACAAAATTCAAATTAGAAAATCCTAATATTGAAGTAGAAGAAATAACACAGCCTGAACTTGATGCTCAAATAAATGCAGACATGATTACTCTTCAATTAGAAAGATTTGGACCATTAAGATTTAAAGTTATTGGATACAAAACCCTGGCAAAAATCATGAATGCTGGTGCACTGGGTGTGGAAATAAGATTAAGCGGAAAACTTCCTGGTTCAAGAGCAAAATCATGGAGATTTAGTCAGGGATATTTAAAAAAGACAGGAGATAGTGCAAAAGTAGTAGACAGAGCAAAATCCGTAGCACAAACAAAACCAGGAGTTGTAGGTGTTAAAGTGAGCATACTTTCTCCAGATTCAGCACCAAAAGATAGGATTGAAATTAATGAGGAACTTATTCAAAAATTAAAAAATAACTCAGAAGAAATCAAAGAAGAGATTAGCAAAGAAAATACCTCAAAAAAATTAAAGGAATAATAAAAAATGGCAACATTAAAATCCAAAGATATTCAAAAAATGAGCAAAAAAGATAGAGAGAAGAAGCTAAAGGAATTAAAATTGGAATTGGTAAAATCCAGGGCAAATGCCTCGAAAGGGGGAAGCTCAAGAATAAAAGAAATTAAAAAAATCATTGCCCGCATACTTACACTCAATAAATAACATGGAAATATGTCCAAAATGCGGCTTGCCTGAGCAAGCTTGTGTATGTGAACAAATTGTAAAAAGTTCACAAAGAATAAAAGTAACGACAGACCGAAAAAGATATGGAAAAATCGTTACTGTAGTAACCGGATTCGAAAGTGGTATCGATGTAAAAAAAATCGCAAAGGCTCTCAAAAATGAGCTCGCTTGTGGCGGCACTTACAAAGATAACATGATTGAACTTCAAGGAGACCATAGAAAAAAAATAAAGGAAATGTTGGTCAAACTTGGGTTTAATGAAGAATCAATTGATTGAGCATACACACAAAAAAGCAAATGAAAAAGAAGAAAATAGAAGTAAAACCAGAAGGAGAAAAGAAGATAAAAATAGCAGAAGCTCCATGCCAAGACAAAGATTGTCATATTCATGGAAGTTTAAAGGCAAGGGGAAAAATCTTCAAAGGAAAAGTTATCAAAAAATTTCATAAAAGAGTTGTAATTGAATTTGAAAGAATGTCTTACATAAGAAAATATGAAAGATATGCTAAATCAAAAACAAAAATTCATGCTAGACTTCCAATTTGCATGGAAGAAAAAATTAATATTGGAGATGAGATAACAGTTCAAGAATGCAGGCCTTTAAGTAAAATTATTCATTTTGTGGTTATTGGAAAAGTTGGAGGTGGAAAAATATGAAAGCAAATCAAAGATTTTCATTCATCCAAAATTTGCACGGAGGTTATTTTAAATGAAAGCTGTAAGTGCAAAAGTAACACGAAGTTTGAATTTGGGAGCAACTATGATTGCTTCAGATAATAGCGGAGCGAAAATTGTAAGATTAGTCTCAGTAAAAAGAGCAAAAGGAAGAAAGGGAAAGCAAGTATGTGCAAAAATGGCTGACTGGGTAAAAGTTAGTATAAAAAAAGGAATTCCAGATATGAAAGGTAAAGTTTTTGATGCTGTAGTAATAAGACAAAAAAAATCTTACAGAAGGCTAAATGGAGAAAGAATTGCTTTTGAGGATAATGCAGTTGCTATATTAAAAGATGAAAAAGGAAATCCTAAAGGCACTCAGATTAAAGGACCGATTGCAAGGGAGGTTTTAGAGCGATGGCCACAAGTTGCCAAAATCGCATCTATTGTATATTAAAATGAAAATAGAAGCCATAATTTGTGATATGGATGGAACATTGGTTCAGTATCCTGAACCTCCTTTTTATTCTACTTGGGATGCTCTTCCTCTTGCCTTTCCAGAGAGAAAAAGAGAAGAATGGATAAAAATGAGGGACTTTTTTTTAGAAAAAAAAGGAGATTATGATGATTGGTTTAACTTTCAATTGAACTCATTAAAAGGGACGTCTTTTTCTGATGTTAAGAGAAATTTATTTCCAATACCTTATTCTAAAGGTGTTGTTCCTTTTTTTCAAAGTTTAAATGGAAATTATGTGACTGGAATTCTCTCTGCAGGAATAAATATTGTTGCAGAAAAGATTGTTGAGGAATTAGGATTTGATTTCCAATTTTCAAATTATCTAGAAGTTGTCGGGGGGAAATTTACTGGAAAAGGAAAACCTCATGTTGAATTGGGAAAAAAGAAAGAGCTTTTCTATGAAATAATAAAAAAATACCATTTAAAACCAGAGGAGACTCTTTTTGTGGGTGATGGATTTGGAGATATTCCTATACTTGAGATTGTGGGAATTCCAGTTGCATATGGAAGAAAATTTGATGAAGTTACTAAAAAAGTGAAATATGTTATTAATGATTTTAGAGAATTAAATGATATCTTAAAAGAAGAAAAATGAAACAAAAATTTTCAACATCGTGGAAAGCGAGTAAAAAACCATCAAAGCAAAGGAAATATTCAGCGAATGCTCCATTACATATTAAAAAGAAGTTTGTAAGTGTAAATTTGTCAAAAGAATTAAGAAAAAAATATGAAAAGAGAAATATTCCAGTAAGAAAAGGAGATAATGTGAAAATTATGCGTGGGAAATTTAAAGGTAAAGAGGGCAAGGTGCTTAAAGTTGAATTAAAAAAATCAAAAGTAACAATAGAGAGTATTCAAATTAAAAAACAAGATGGTTCAAAAGTAAATGTAAAAATGCAACCTTCAAATTTACAAATTATAGAATTAAATTTAGAAGATAGAAAAAGAAATAAAGCCTTAAATAAAAAAACAGAGGATAAAAATAAACCTAAGGAGAAGAAATAATGCACCTAAAAAGACAAAAAGTTCCAAGAAATTGGCCAATATATCGAAAAGGAACAAAATACGTAGTTAGGGGTAACTTTAATCTGGATAAAAGCATTCCTATCCTAATTGTTCTAAGAGATATCTTACAAATAGCTCAGAATAGAAAAGAAGTGAAAAGAGCACTTCATGAAAAACATGTTTTGCTTAATAATAAGATAGTAAAAGATGAAAAAAATAGTGCTTTGTTGTTTGATACAATTACAATTATTCCTTCAAAAAAATATTACAGAATTGAATTTTCTAATAAGGGAAAATTTGATGTTAAAGAAATAAAAGAAAATGAAACAAATTACAAAATAGCAAAAGTTGTAGATAAAAAAATTTTAAAGGGTAAAAAAATCCAATTAAATTTGAGTGATGGAAGAAATTTTTTATCAGATATTAAATGTAAAGTTAATGATTCTGTTTTAACTAACTTCAAAGATAAAAAAATAGAGAAATGTTTGCCATTCAAAGAAAAGGCCAAAGTAATTATTTTTTCAGGTAAACATTCTGGAAAAATAGGAGTTATAAATAAAATAAAAACAGAAAGGAAAATGGCTGGATTAAGTGTTAAGAAAGATTCAAAGGAAAAAGAAGAGATTAATGTTTTAATTAAACAACTAATGGTTATTGAATAAAATGGAAACAAAAATAAATCCCATGAGAGAAATAAAAATTGAAAAAGTAGTTTTTAGTGTCGGAGGAATTGGAGAAGAATTAGACAAAGGAGTTGAACTTCTTAAAATTTTAACAGGAAAGACACCTGCAAAGATGAAATCAAGAAAAAGAATTCCTTCTTTAGGAGTTAGACCGAAATTAGAAATAGGTGCCATGGTTACTATTAGAAAAACTCCTGAAGAGATCCTGAAAAAAATGTTAATTGCAGAAGATAATGTATTAAAGAAAAAGCAGATAAGTGAAAATAATTTCTCTTTTGGTGTAAAGGAATATCTTGAAATTCCTGGAGTAGAATATCAAAGAAATATTGGTATTAGAGGATTAGATGTTACAGTTGTTTTTAAAAGAACTGGGAAAAGAGTTAAATTAAGAAAGGCTAAAAAAGGTAAAATCCCAAAAAGACAGCACATTAGCAAAGAAGAAATAATTAAATTTATGGAAGAAAACTTCCAGACCAAGTTCGAATAAAATGACAGCAAGTGATTGGAACAAAATTTTAAAACAATTAAGAAACAAACCTGCAGTGATGCAAAAATTTTTGAAACATTGCAAGCCAAAAGAAAGGAAAATTGGAATCTCTGTAAGGAAATGTGAGAGGTGCGGGAGATTTGGAGCTCATATAAAATCATATGGATTAAATTTATGCCGGCATTGCTTTAGAGAAATTGCTGAAGAAATCGGTTTTACAAAATATAGTTAAAATGTCACAAGATATTGTTGCAGATGCTTTAAATCAGATAAAGAACATCAAAAAAGCAAAAAAGGAAATAGTAAAGATAAAAAGAATTTCAAATCTGTTAATTGAAATTTTGAAGATAATGAAAGAAAAAGGTGCTATAAAGAAATATAAAATTAATAGCAAGGAAAAATCTGCAGAAATTACAATTGGAGATTTATCAGAATGTAAAGCTATAAAACCAAGATTTAGTGTTAATAAAACACAAGTTGAAAAGTATAGAAGAAGATATTTGCCTGCTAGAAATATTGGAACAATGATTATTTCCACAAATAAAGGTTTGATGACTCACGAGGAAGTATTGGAAGAAGATACAGGGGGATGCTTAATTGCATATTTTTATTAAAATGAAAAAAGATTTATCGCGAACAATTGAAATTCCTGAAGATGTTAATGTTATTTTAGAGGATAACACTCTTATTGTCAAAGGGCCTGAAGGAGAAAATAAAAAAGAACTTCGTGCTCCACAAATAATATTTGAAAAAAAAGATAATAAAATTATTATAAAAAGTGATAAAAGAACAAAAAAAGAGAAAAAGATGATAAACACTATGCGAGCACATATTGAAAATATGGTTAAAGGCGTTCAGAAAAAATTTGAATATGAATTAAAAATTTGTTTTAGTCATTTTCCTATAAGTGTTGAAATAAAAGAGAATCATGCTATAATAAAAAATTTCCTGGGAGAAAAGATTCCGAGAAAATTAAAAATTCCACAAGGTGTTGAAATTAAAATGGATAAAGGAATAATTACAGTCACTTCATCAGACAAAGAATTAGCAGGACAAGCTGCAGCTAATTTTGAAAAAGCAACACGAATTAGAATGAAAGACAGAAGAATCTTTCAGGATGGAATTTTCATTATAAATAAAGCAGGGAAAAAAATATAAAATGACAAAATTTTTGAGAAGAATCTGGAGTAGATATTCTAAATTAGGAAAAAGAAGGAAGAAAAAACAAGTTTGGAGAAAACCAACAGGAAGAGATAATAAAATGAGAGAAAAGAGAAAAGGATATCCTGCAGTAGTAAGTATTGGGTATAAAAAAAATAAAAAATTAAGAGGATTTATTGATGGAGCAGATACAGTATTAATTAGAAATGTAGCAGAACTTGCAAGAGTAAAGAAGAATAAAACTATAATCATTGGAAATATTGGAAAAAAGAAAAAAATAGAGATTGCAAAAAAAGCAAAAGAAATGAAAATTAAAATTCATAATTTAAACATTAAAAAATTCTTAAAGAATTTAGAAAAAAAAGAAGAAACAAAAACTGAAAAGAAAACAAAAGGGAAAGAAAAAAAAGAGGAGCCAAAAGAAATGAAAGAAGAAAAAGTTGAGAAAACAGGAGATGAAAAATGAAACTCGGAAAGAAAAAAGCATTAAGTGTCAGAGCTTTAAAAGTAGGGAAAAAAAGAATTGTGTTTTTGCATTCAAGACTGGATGAAATAAAAGAAGCAATCACAAAACAAGATATAAAAGATTTGCAGAAAGACGGAGCAATAATTATTAAAGAAGTTGAAGGACAAAAAAAGAAAGAAAAGAAAAGAAAGAAAAGAGGTCCTGGCAATATTAAGAAAAAAGTAAAAAAAAGGAAACAAGAATATGTGATAATGACTAAAAAATTAAGAAAATATGTTTCTGAAATGAAGAAACAGAAAAAATTAAGCAATGAGGAAATTTCTGATATTAGAAATAAAATAAGAAATAGGATATTTAAAAATAAAGAACATTTAAAGGAATATATTAGGAATTTAAAAAAATGAAAATACAAAAAAGAAGAAGAAGAGAAAATAAAACAGATTATGGTAAAAGAATTAAATTACTGAAGAGTGGTTCTCCAAGAGTTATTTTCAGGAAAACTAATAGATATCTCATTGCTCAATATGTATCAAGTAAGCATGCTCAAGACAAAGTTGAAATTGGGGCAAATTCAAAAGATTTAATTCAATATGGATGGCCGAAAGAATTTCGAGGAAGTTTAAAATCTTTGCCCGCAGCATATCTTTTAGGTTTATTAATTGGCAGAAAAATTATTGAAAAAAAATTAGCAACACCAATTATTGATTTTGGTATGATTAGAATTTTACATAAAACAAAAACTTATTCTTTTTTAAAAGGAATGATAGATTCTGGGATAAAAATAAAATGCAAAGAAGAAATTTTTCCAAATGAAGATAGAATCAAGGGGAAGCATATGAAAAAAGATTTTTCAAAAATATTTGAGGAATTAAAATCTAAAATAGAAAAATCATAAAATGACAGAAAAAGAAAATAAAATTGAAGAGAATAAAGAAGAAGTAGCTGAAGCTAAATTAAAAGAAGAAGAAAAACCAGAATCAGCAGAGAAAGTAAAAGAAGAGACAAGGTCAAATGAAGAAAAAAATAGAAAATTCGGCTCTAAAAGAACATATAACAGAAAAAGTGACGAAGAGACAAGGATGGAAATAATAGCTTCGTGGGTTCCTAAAACAAAACTTGGAGAAGAAGTAAAACAAAGAAAAATTAAAGATATTGATGTTATTTTAGATAGTAAAAGAAAAATTCTTGAACCAGAAATTGTTGATTCTTTGATAAATGCTAAAACTGATTTGATTTTTGTCGGTCAATCAAAAGGAAAGTTTGGTGGGGGAAAAAGAAGAATTTGGAGACAAACCCAAAGGAAAACAAAAGAGGGAAATATTCCTACATTTTCCACATGTGCTGTTATTGGTGATGAAAATGGACATGTTGGTGTTGGTTCTGGAAGATCTAAGGAAACATTGCCAGCAAGAGATAAAGCAATAAGAAAGGCTAAATTAAACATTATAAAAGTAAAAAGAGCCTGTGCTGGATTTGACTGCGCCTGTTCAGAACTTCATTCTGTTCCGTTTAAAGTAACTGGTAAAGCTGGAAGCGTGAGAGTAACTTTAATCCCTGCTCCACAAGGAACCGGGCTGGTTGTAGCAAATGAATTAAAAAAAATATTAAAATTTGCAGGAATTAAAGATGTTTATAGCAAAACATTCGGGAAAAAAAGAACAACACTTAATTTAATTAAAGCCTGCATTAATGCATTAAAGAAAACAAACGAATAAAAATGATAGCAGTAATAAGAATTCATGGAAGAGTAAAATTAAAAAGAGACATAGTTGAAACTTTAAACAGATTAAGACTTAGAAAGAAATATTCTTGCATTGTGTTAAATCCTACAAAAGAACAGTTAGGGATGATAAAAAAATTAAGGGATTTTACCAGTTTTGGTGAAATAAAAAAAGATGTTTTTGAAAAATTAATCAAAAAAAGAGGGCAATTAATCGACAAATCAAAAAAAATTGATTCTAAAAAGATTGTTGAAGAATTAGAAAAGGGGAAAACTTACAAAGAACTAAATTTAAAACCTTTTTTTAGATTACATCCTCCAAGAAAAGGTATAAAGAGCAAGGTTCATTTTCCAAAAGGAGTTCTTGGAGATAATAAAGAAAAAATAAATGAATTAATAGAGAGGATGTTATAAAATGATAAAAACACATAAAACAAAAAAGTCAAAAGGAATGAGGGGAAAAGGCATGGGAGGTCATGGCTGGGGAGCTAGAAAAAAACATAAAAAAACAGGGCATAGAGGAGGAAAAGGAATGTCTGGAAGCGGTAAAAGAGCAGACCATAAAAAAACACTTATTACTAAACTTTATGGGAACAAATATTTCGGAAAACAAGGAATAACCAGTAGGGGAACAAAAAGAGATACAAGAAACAGAATAAATCTTCAAACAATTGAAATAAATTTAGGAAAATATGGAAAACAAATTAATGGAAAATTTGAAATCAATTTAAAGAATTATAAAATCCTTGGAATAGGTGAAGTAAAAAATAAATTAATTATAAAAGCAAAAGAAGCCTCAAAATCAGCAATTGAAAAAGTTAAAAAAGCAGGGGGAGAAATTATTTTACCCAAGAGAAAAGAGGTTAAAAAAGTTGATAATAAAAAATGAACAAAATTGAGTTAAAAGGTGCAAATATGGACATTGATTTGCTGCCAAACAAAGAGGTTGAATGGGAACAGAATAAATGTCCTTGGAATGAATCTGATAACACAAACGAACATAAATGTGCTGTTAAGAACATTTCATTATGTAAATATTTCAAGGGAATTGCATATCCAGATAAAGTTCTCTGCACTTTCCCAATAAAATAAAATGGATTTAAGAAAAATATTTAATTTAATTCCAGAAGTTAAAAGTCCTGAAGAAAAGAAACTTAGTTTTAAAATAAAATTAAAATGGACTTTGATAATTCTTGTAGCGTTTTTTGTCCTCGCAAATGTTTCTCTTTTTGGACTTTCAAATAATGCTCTTGAAAGGTTTGAATATTTAGCGATGATTATGGGAACTGATTTTGGAAGTATTATCTCTTTGGGTATTGGTCCAATTGTAATGGCTTCAATTATTTTACAGTTACTTACTGGTTCTGGAATATTAAATATTGACACTACTACTGTTGAAGGTAAAAAGTTTTTTCAGGGAATTCAAAAACTTTTGGTGTTGTTCTTCATCATATTTGAAGCAATGGTTTATGTTTTAATGCAAGGACTTCAAGCAATGCCCGGGTTTGCTCCATTACTTATCTTACAATTAATATTGGGTGGTTTGGCAATTTTTTATATGAGTGAAGTCTGTGATAAGTGGGGCTTTGGCTCTGGTATTAGTTTATTTATTGGAGCAGGTATTGGATGGAGAATTATTACAAGCGCATTTCAGTTTATAAATCCACAAGGAAAAAATTGCTTATTAGATTTTGGCAGAACAGCATGTTCTGGAAAGATTTTTGTTTTGATACAATCTATAATTAATAAATATCCTATAGAGTTTTTTTCAGCAGCTGGTGCACTTTTGGCTACAACTCTAATTTTCTTATTAGTTGTATGGGTGCAATCATTAAAAGTTGAAATTCCTTTATCATATGGAAGAATTAGGGGTTACAATGTTAAATGGCCATTATCGTTCTTTTATGCTTCTGTAATCCCTGTGATTTTAACTGCTGCTTTAATTGCCAGCACACAGCTCTTTGGAGGAATTCTTGAAAATGCTGCTGCTCCTTGCTTAGCTGGAGGAGCTTGTACAGGATTAGCAAAATTTGCATCTTATTTTAGTTTTTTAGGGCAGTTTAGAGATGGACAGGCAATTTCTGGTTTAGCTTTTTGGATGGGTTCTACTAATTTATTAGAATTATTTATAAGAGGAGGATTTTTACCAAAATATCTTCTTCAGGGTTTAACCCATATGTTATTTTTTATGACTTTTTCAACAATATTTGCTGTATTCTGGGTTAAAACCTCTGGTATGGATGCGAAAGCCCAAGCACACAAAATTGCCTCTTCAGGATTACAAGTAGCAGGATTTAGACAAGATGAAAGAATTTTAGAAAGTATTCTTAATCGATATATAATGCCCTTGACAGTTATGGGTGGACTCGCTATAGGTTTGCTGGCTTCAATTACTGACTTGCTCGGAGCTTTAGTTTCAGGAACAGCAATATTGTTAGTTATTATGATTATGTTTCAGTTCTATCAAAATATTGCACAACAACATATGACTGACATGAACCCAATGATGCGGAAATTCATGGGAAATTAGTAATATAAATGAAATGTTTATAAATCATATTTTAGTTTTTAAAATATCAAATGAATAAAGAAGGTAGTTTTAAACCCATTATTTTTGTAATGCTTGTTTCTTTAGCTATTGCTTTTTTTTGGGATAAAGTTTCTTGGATAAAAGGTTCTGTGGATACTATTCTAAATCCTTCTGCGGGCTGGTTATTAAATTGGAATTTGGAAATTGGTATGATTACAATTGTTTTTGTTATCACAATACTAACTACATTGGTTCAAAAATATGCCACAGACCAAAAAACACTTAAGGAGTTAAAAAAAGAACAAAAAATACTTCAAGAAGAGATGAAAAAATATAAAGAAGACCCAACAAAATTAATGGAGCTCCAAAAAAAACAATTTGAGTTTATTCCAAAAACAATGAAACTAAGCATGAGAGCTTTGATGTTTACAGGTATTCCTTTTATTTTATTTTTTAGATGGTTTGGAGACTTTTTTATAGTTTTAGGAAATCCTAAATTCTTTGGTTTTATGAGCTGGTTTATGTTTTATATATTATTCTCTATAATATTTAGTAGTATTTTTAGGAAAGTCTTCAAGGTGGTTTAAGACAATAATTGAATTATAGGAAAAAGATAAAACCCATAACCCTTAAAAACTCTTTTTTTCTGCTATTTGAATGGAAGAAAATCAACAAGAATTAATGTTCAAGTTAAGTATGTTTGAACAACAAATTCAGCAACTTCAACAGCAATTACAAGCCATAGACCAGGCTATAGTTGAAATGAGTTCTCTAAAAATCGGACTTGATGAATTTAAAGGTGAGAAAAGAGAAATTTTTGCTGCAGTTGGCAGAGGAATTTTTATTAAAGCAAAATCCGTTTCAGAAGAATTACTTGTAGATGTTGGGGGGAAAAATTTTGTGACAAAAAGTGTTCCTGAAGCAAAAAAACTTATAGAAGACCAAATAAAAAAGTTAGAAGATATCAAAAATGATTTAAATCATAATTTAGATGAAGTTGGAGGAGAATTACAGAAGACTATTATGGGGGCTCAGGGGAAAGAATAATTATCTCACCTTCTTCAAAAAATCATCGTATTTCTGAACACCAAACTCGCTAACTATTCCTTTAATATATTTCTTATGTACAAATTCAAATGCAGGATTTTTTATTTTAATCTTCTTTGGTACTTTTTTCCAGACTTCATGAAAATCTCTTTCTTCTAATTTTATCTCTTTAGGAGTATATTTCCAAGAATCAGCGACGATATAAACAGGAATCTTTTCCTCTCTTGCGATTCTTGCAATAACTTCACTTCCTATCTTATTAATAATCCCATCTTTCAACAAGGCATCTGCTCCAAAAAAAACTTTATCGGCTTTTTTAGTCCCTTGTGCTTTGGATAAAGCAACGCCTAATGCAGAATCAACAAACATGGTTACTTTTATTCCTACCTTTTTCAATTCTTTTGCTGTTTTTCTTCCCTGAAATAATGGTCGTGTCTCTGTATTATAAACTTCAAATTTTTTCCCTTTTTTCTTAACATACATAAGTGCTCCTGTTACATTTGTAGAATGGCAGTGTGTGAATATTATATCATTATTTTTTATTAAAGGTAAAACAGCTTTATTTATTTTTTCTTGACTAAAATCAAAATGTTTTAAAATTTCTTTATATGAATGCTTTTTCATTTTATTAATAACATTTGAAAGCATTGGTTCTGTTGGTCTTAAGGACAAAAGTTTTTTCTTTGAGGTTTGTGTTGGAATTAACGAATAAGCATAAAGAGCTTTTTTTGCAATGTTTCTTGCTCCTTGAATTTTAACTTCTTTAATATTTTTTGCAATTTTATTGAATCTCTTTTTTTTGTTCATAATTAATTTAAGAATTATTATTATAAAAAGTTACTGCTCGGGGTTCGCAGATTAATATAAACTGATAAAATGGATAAAATATAATTAATGTAAAAAAGAACTTACAAGATATTGTTGTTGTTCATTAGTTTTTATTAATCCTGAGCAGAGCGAGGCTATTTGAATATTGGTTGAGATGTGAGAAACTTTAAAAACAAAATTTTCCTTGATGAAATATGCTAGAATCAATAATTAATCCAAAAAGAGTTGAAAGAGGGCCTTTGAAGATGTTTTTTATCGGTCTTGTTTATGCATCTCTTTCCCTTTTACTTGTAAATTGGTTCTTTGCAAAAGATATTGTTTTATCTAAATTTTCTGGTATGATTGTTGTTACCTTTTGTGTAATGTTTTCTTTGCCTTTTATGTATTTTATAATAAAACAAGAGGAAAAGGAAGATGAACAAGTTGAAGGATTCTTTGGTGTATGGGCAGTTCATAAAGATGCTATCTATGCTTTTATGTGGCTTTTTTTAGGATTTGTTGTTGCTTTCTCTTTAGGGCATCTTGTTATCCAAAATCCTGATTTATTTAATGCACAAATAGAAACTTATTGTATGATAAATAATCCTGGAAATATTGAGAGTTGTGTTTCCACCTATTCTTTTGAACAGATGACTGGTACAGGAGCAGCAACAAAACATCTTAGATTTTTGTCAATTATAGAAAATAACATTTATGTCATGATTTTTACACTTATCTTCTCTTTAATTTTTGGGGCGGGAGCTATATTTGTTTTAGCCTGGAATGCAAGTGTTATTGCTGCTGCAATTGGAATATTCACAAAATATCAAGTAACAGGTATCCCTTTGGGAATTGCTAGGTATATGATTCATGGCTTGCCGGAAATTGCCGCCTATTTTATTACTGCATTAGCTGGAGGCATTTTTGGTGTTGGAGTAATTAGGAATGGAATAAGAAATAGAAAATTTTTGAGAATTTTGGAAAATGTAGGAATATTGCTTGGTATAGCCATAGTCATTCTAATAGTTGCAGCATTAATTGAAGTATATTTTACTCCTCTTTTATTTCAATAATACAAAGAAATATTTATATAGAGTTATCTTTTTTTATTTAATAATCTGTTTATAAATTATATTATTTAAAAATGGAAAAAGAAAACATAAAAGTCAAAGAAGACATTAGCAAAAAAATTGAAGAGAGTGTTCCTAAACAAGAAATTGTAACAGAAGAACTTGCACAGAAAGAAGAAAAAATTGCTAAGGGTGTTGGAGAAATTCCAATTGTAAAGGATGAATTAGAAGAGAGGAAAAAGAAGATAATTAATTTTCTAAAGCAAAAAAAAGATTGGGCATATTATTTAATTTTGTCATTTATCATTTTTATTGGAACTTATATCAGAACAAGGAATATTTCTAAATTAAAAGATATAACAACAGGGACTTGGACACTTGGACCAGACTTAGACCCTTTTTTATTTCTTAGATGGGCACAATATATTGTTGAACATGGGAGCCTGATGGTTTGGGACATGATGCGTGTTGTTCCTTTGGGATTCAATACTGCATCAGAAATGAAATTATTATCTTATTTGGTTGCTTGGCTTTATCATTTTTTGAGATTTTTTTCAGAAAAAGTCACAGTTACTTATGCTGCTATTTTATTCCCAGTGGTAATGTTTGTTTTAACTGGCATAGCTTTTTTCCTTTTTGCCAGAAAAATATTTTACAAACAGAGTAAAAAAATAAAAAATATAACTGCATTAATTGCCACAGCATTTTTTGTTCTTATACCTTCATTGCTCCCAAGAACTATTGCAGGAATTCCTGAAAAAGAATCTGCTGCTTTCTTTTTTATGTTTATGGCATTTTATTTATTTTTAGAGGCATTTACTTCAGAAAAGATAAAGAGAGGTTTGATATTTGGAGGACTAGCAGGCATCTCTACTGCCTTAATGGCTTTAATTTGGGGGGGGGTGATTTTTATATTTTTTACAATTCCCACAGCAGTTTTATTAGCATTTATTTTTGGAAAAATAAAAAAAGAAAAATTCTATATTTACTCTACTTGGCTAATCACCTCATTTATGTTAATGATACCCTTTTCTACAAGATATAATCTAAGAAATTTAATTGTATCTTCATCGACAGGTTTAGCAATTGGTGTATTTGCAATTATTGGCATGAGCTTGTTAATTATGAAAAATAAAAAATTAAACGAAATAAGAAAAAAAACAAAACTTCCAAAAGAAATCTTTGCATTAATTTTGTCTTTACTTATTCTATTTACTCTTATTTTCATTTTTTTAGGTCCTAATTTTATTTTTGGACAAATATCTCATACAATAAACTCTTTAATTACTCCTATGACAACGAGGTTTGGCTTAACTGTTGCTGAAAATAAGCAGCCTTATTTTGCAAATGATTGGAAAAATAGTTTTGGTCCGATTGTTTTTAATATTCCTTTATTCTTTTGGTTATTTTTTATTGGATCTGTAATCTTGTTTAATAATTTAATAAGCAAATTACCAAAGAAAGATAGAATAATATTAACTTTTGGTTATTTTATTTTTTTAATTTCTCTTATATTCAGCAGATATTCACCAAGTAGTATTTTAAATGGAACAAGTGGATTAAGTTTACTTGTTTATTTTGGAGGATGGTTATTCTTTCTAATAAGTTTCGGTTATTTTTATTTTAAAGGTTACAAAGAAAAAGATAATTTTGCATTTAGAGATTTTGATTTCTCTTATATTCTATATTTTATTATTTTAACATTGGGAATTATTGGAGCAAGAGCTGGTATAAGATTAATTATGGTATTAGGAGCAGTAAGTCCTATTGCGGTTTCTTTTTTAATTGTCAAAATATCTCAAAATTATTTCAACGAAAAAGAAGAAACAATGAAGTTCTTTATGGGAATTATTGTATTACTCATAATAATTGCATCTTTATTTACTTTATGGACATATTACCAACAAGATAAATATAGTGCAGAAAATTTTGCTCCAGGAGTTTATCAATTTCAATGGCAAAAAGCCATGCAATGGGTAAGGGAAAATACTCCAAAAGATGCGGTTTTTGCTCATTGGTGGGATTATGGTTACTGGTTGCAAAGCATTGGAGAAAGAGCAACAATTTTAGACGGGGGAAATACAATAGTATACTGGAATCATCTAATGGGGAGGTTTGTTTTAACTGGAAGTGATGAAGATAAGGCATTGGAATTTCTTTATACACACAATGGAACACATCTTTTAATTGATTCAACAGAAATTGGAAAATATACTGCCTATTCAAGTATTGGTTCAGATGAGAATTATGACAGGTTTTCTTGGATTTCTACTTTTTTAATGGATGAAAAACAAACACAAGAAACCAAAAATGAAATTTCTTATATTTATGTTGGGGGAGCATCCACAGATGAAGATATAATCTGGGAGCAAGACGGACAAGAAATATTATTACCAAAAAAGAAGGCAGGAGTGGGGGCAATTGTTGTAAAAAAGAATGGGGAAAAAATCCTTCAGCCAGAAGCAATTTTTGTTTATAATGGGAAACAATACACGATTCCATTAAAATATATTTATATTAATGGCAAATTGCATGAGTTTAAAGAGGGACTAAATGCAGGTATATTTATTTTTCCAAGATTAGACACTCTTCAAGATGGAAGAGCAAATATTAATGAAATAGGAGCAGCAATGTATTTGAGCAGCAGAACTATCCATTCCCAATTAGTTAATTTATACTTATTTAATCAAAAATCAGAATATTTTGAACTTGTTCATATTGAAGATAGCTTTATTACCGAAAATTTAAAACAACAAGGAATGAATATTGGAGAATTTATATATTATCAAGGATTTCAGGGACCAATTAAAATCTGGGAAATTACATATCCTTCAAACATCAAAGCAAATCCAGAATATTTAGAAAGAGATTTTCCTAACCAGGCATTAAATCTTGCAACACCCGGAGAGTATAATTAATATGGAATTATTATCAATAATAATTTTGCTTTTAGCAAGCTTTTTTGTAACTTTGTTTTTTACACCTATTTGGATTAAAAGGGCAAAAAAAGCAGGACTTGTCGGAAAAGATATGAACAAAACCGATAAAAAAGAAATATCAGAGGCAGGAGGAATTTCAGTCTTATTTGGATTTATTTTGGGAACTCTAAGTTATATTGCAATAAAAATCTTTTATTTTCAAGAAACAGAAAACTTAATAGAAATTTTTGCATTATTAAGTGTTATTTTAATAATTTCTCTTATTGGATTTATTGATGATGTTTTAGGATGGAAGATTGGATTAAACAAAAAAGCAAGAATTTTCTTTTTATTTTTTGCTTCTATTCCTTTAGTTGCGATAAATGCTGGAGAATCAACAATGATGGGAATTGATTTTGGACTTTTTTATCCTTTATTTTTTATTCCCTTAGGAATTGTTGGAGCATCTGCAACTTTTAATTTTTTAGCAGGTTATAATGGGCTTGAAACAAGTCAAGGAATTTTGATTTTATCTTCATTAGCATTGATAAATTTTTTCATTGGCAATAATTGGTTAGGATTAATTTCTCTTATTATGGTTGTTTGTCTGCTTGCATTCTATATTTTCAATAAATATCCTGCTAAAGTCTTTCCAGGAGATATTCTTACTTATTCAATTGGAGGGTTATGCGCAATAATTGCCATTTTAGGAAATATAGAAAAACTTGCCCTTTTCTTTTTTATTCCTTATATTATTGAAACTGGTTTTAAATTAAGAGGAAAATTAAAAAAAGAAAGTTTTGCGAATGTTAATGCTGATGGAAGTTTGGAAAAACCTTATAAAAAAATTTATGGTTTAGAACACTTAGCCATTTATATTCTCAAAAGAATAAAAAAGAATAAAAAAGTTTATGAAAAAGAAGTCGTTTTCATGATAAATGGATTTCAAATATTGATTATAATTTTAGGACTAATTTTATTTAGAAAAGGGATATTTTAAACATGATTAAGAAATTTTTTTCAAGTGAATTAGGCAAAGGAGCATTAATTTTATTTATAACAATGAATATTTTTAATATACTGAATTTTTTCTTTCATTTTTCTATGGGCAGAATGTTGGGTCCAGAAGATTATAGAATTTTAGCAGTTTTAATGTCTATAATATACGTTTATAATGTTCCAACAGAAGCCATACAAACCATAATTTCAAGATATACTTCAAAATTCAGTCTTAGGAAAGAAGGAGGAAAAATCAAATTTTTGATGTTAAAAGCATTAAAAAGAGGTTTTAGAATAGCAACATTGATATTTTTACCTTCAATAATTATATCAATTTTTCTTAGTGTTTTTCTTCAAATTAATTTTGTTCTTGTTTTATTCACAAATATTTTTATTTTCTTTTCTTTTTTAAGCCCAATAACTAAGGGAATTTTACAGGGAAGAAAAAAATTTGGCTTGCTTGGAACTAATCTAATTATTGAATCTGGACTTAAATTATTATTTGCAATTTCTTTAGTGGCTTTTGGTTTTAAAACATTTGGTGCTATGACAGGAGTTCTATTAGGTGTTTCTTCAGGATTAATTTTCTCTTTTTATTTTAACAAGGATATATTAAAAAAAGAGGAAGAAAAAGTTTCATTTAACAACATCTATCCAAAAAGTGTTCCTTATTTTATAACTATGTTTGTTATTTTTTTGATACTAAGTTTAGATATTATTTTAGCCACAAAATTTTTTCCGCCAAAACTTGCTGGACAATATTCTGCTTTGTCTATGTTAGGAAAAATGATTTTTTTTGCCACTGCAGCCGTAGGTAAAGCCATGTTTCCTTTAACATCTGAAAAGCATGAAAAAAAAGAAAATACTTCCAAATTATTTAAAAAATCAATTTTAATTATCGCCTCTCTTTGTATTTTAGCTGTTCTAGTTTATGCATTTGCTCCTAAATTAGTGATAGGAATATTATACGGAAGCCAGTACATTGATATGGCTCCTTATCTTGTTTATTCTGGGTTGGCATTGAGTTTTTTGTCATTAAGCAACCTTATCTTAATTTATGGACTTTCTACTAATAAGTTAAAAAAGTCTTATTTTTTATTTATATTTTTGATAATAGAAGTTGTTTTACTTTCTTTATTTCATAAAACTATTCTGGAATATATATTGGTTTTTATGGTTTCTAACATCATAATGCTTATAGGCAGTTCAATTATAATTAGAAAATGAAATTATCAATAATTATGCCTATGTATAATTCAGAGGACATTAAAAAAAATATCCATGCTGCTACAAATTCACTTAATGGCGTGACTAAAGATTATGAAATAATTTTAGTTAATGATGGGAGTACAAATGACTGTTTCCAGCAAGCTAAAAAATTAGAAAATAAAAAATTAAAGGTAGTTGGTTATTCTAAAAATAAAGGAAAAGGGAGTGCAATAAAATACGGATTTGGTTTTGTTGAAGGGGATTATGTGGCTTTTGTTGATTCTGGCAGAGATATTAATCCCAAACAATTAAAGGATTTTATTGAATTGATGGAAAAAGAGGATGCAGATATCATAATAGGTAGTAAAAGACATCCAAAATCTAAAGTTCATTATCCACCTTTTAGAAGAATTATGAGCAGATTTTATCAGATTCTTAATAAAATACTTTTTAATTTAGATGTTAAAGACACACAAGTTGGAATAAAATTATTCAAAAAAAAGGTTTTGAAAAAAATAATGCCAAAAATTGCAATTAAAAGATTTGCATTTGATTTAGAGCTTTTAGTTCTGGCAAGCAAGTATAAGTTTAAAATAATTGATGCTCCAATAATTCTAAGATATAGATTTAAAAGCACAATTAATCTCACAGCAATTTTTTGGATGTTATTAGATACTGCAGCTATTTTTTATAGATTAAAAATTTTGAAGTATTATGATAAAAATGAAAAAAAATAAACCAAAGTTTTCTATAATAATTCCAATTAAAGAAATAAATGATTACCTTAAAGAGAATATCAAAAATATTTTAAATCAGAGTTATAAAAACTTTGAGATAATTGTTGTTGTTGATAAAAAGAAAATTGAAAAATTTCCAAAAACATATATTTTTGAGTCTGGAAATGTAAACCCTGCTGATAAAAGAGATTTGGGAGCAAAAAAATCTAAAGGAGAGATTCTTGCTTTTATTGATGATGATGCTTATCCTGAAAAAAACTGGCTTAAAAATGCTCTGGAAAATTTTGAAAATAAAGAGATAACTGCAGTTGTGGGTCCTGGTCTTACCCCAAAAGAAGATTCTTTAATGCAACGAATAGGTGGGAAAATTTTGGAATCAAAATTAGTGAGTGGGACAGAAGATTATAGATGCAAGGTAAGTAAAAAAAGATTTGTTAATGATTATCCTACATTTAATTTTTTCATAAGGAAAAATATCTTCAATAAAATAGGGGGATTTAATTACAAATATTGGAGAGGTGAAGACACTAAATTATGCCTAGATATAATAAAAATAGGGGGGAAAATAATTTATAATCCAAAGGTAATTGTTTATCATCACAGAAGAGCTCTTTTTGTTCCCCATTTAAAACAAGTATGGAAATGTGCTTTATACAGGGGTTTTTTTGTAAGAAAATTCCCCCAAACTTCAAGAAAATTTGTTTATTTTGTACCAAGCTTATTTGTAATTGGCTTAATAATTGGCTTTATTTTATCTTTTTTTGATTTTTATCTAAGACTAATATATGTAGAAATATTAATTATATATTCTATTCTTTTACTTGGTGAGAGAATAAAAATGAAAAAAATTAATGGAGGAGTAGTTCTAATAATAGGTATCTTTTTAAGCCATATCACATACGGTACAGGATTTCTAAAAGGAATAATCTCCAAAAAACTTCCATAAAAGGAGAAATTAAACAAATAAAATGAAATTAAGCATAATCCTCCCCTCATACAACAATGAAAAAGTAATTGGAGAAGTATTAGATAGTATTTTTAATCAAGATTATCCCAAAAAAGATTTTGAAGTTCTCGTTATTGATGGGGGCTCTACAGATAATACTTTGGAAATTTCGAAAAAATATCCTGTAAAAATATTAAACAATCCTAAAAAAACTGAAGAACCTGCAAGAATTTTAGGAATGGATAAAGCAAAAGGAGAAATCTTAATCTTTGTTGATACAGATAATATTTTAATTGGAAAAGATTGGTTAAAAAAAGCACTCAAACCCTTTGAAGATAAAGAAATAATTTTTGCCGATACTCTTTATTTTTCTTATAGAAAAAATGATAGAATTGGTGTAAGATATCAAGGTCTAATTGGGGGTGACGATCCAATTATAATGTATCTTGGATTATATTCAAGATGGAATTATCTTAAAGATGATTGGACAGATTGTCCCCACAAAGATGAAGATAAAGGGGATTATTTAAAGTGTAAATTTCTTAATAAAAATAAAGTTCCTCCAATGGGTTCTAATGGTTTTTTGATTAGAAAAAAAATATTAAAAAAAGTTGTAAAAGATTCTTTTATTCATTCAGATATTGTTTATGAATTAGTGAATTCGGGAAATAATTGTTTTGCGAAGATTAAAATAGGAATCGTACATAATCAGATAGTATTTTTTAGAAAAAAGATTAGAAGAATGGAAAGAAGAAAAGAGGGGATAAAAATTAAATATAATTATGGGATTAGTAGAAAAAAACTTGTCTTAACAGGATTATATTTAATGTTAGTCATTCCAGTTTTATTTGATACTCTAAGAGGATTTGTAAAAAAACCTAATTTTGCTTGGTTTTTTCATCCAATTGCCACATTTGGTGAGCTTTTTATTTATAGTTGGTATTTCTTAAGATATAAATTTGATACTAACCTCAAGTTATCCTCTGCAAATAAGTAGTATATCTTATATCATAAAAAACTTTAAAAGCTCTACACTAATGATGTTAATAGATTCAGAAAAAAATACTTAAAATGAAAAAAATTCTTATCACAGGAGGATGTGGATTTATAGGACATCATTTTGTAGAACATATACTTAAGAATACTAATTGGAACATCTCTATAATTGATAAACTTACATATGCTTCAGAAGGACACGATAGATTACGTGACATTGAGGTTTTTGATGATAAAAGATTATCTATTTTTAATGCAGATTTCTCTCATGAATTATCTGAAGGAATAATAAAAGAAATTGGGCAAGTAAATTATATTGTTCATATGGGCGCAGAAACACATGTGGATAGGTCAATAGAAGATCCTCGGCCATTTGTGCAGGCAAATGTAATTGGAACACTCGAGATGCTTGAATATGCAAAAAAGCATCAAAAAAATCTTGAAGCATTTTTATATTTCTCAACTGATGAAGTATTTGGTCCAGCCCCAGAAGGAACATTTTACAAAGAATTTGATAGATACAACTCAGGAAATCCTTATGCAGCAACAAAAGCAGGAGGAGAGGAACTATGCGTGGCTTATGCAAATACATACAAAATTCCCACACTTATAACACATACAATGAATGTTTTTGGCGAACGACAACATCCTGAAAAGTTCATTCCAAAAGTTGTTAAAGCATGCCTATCTGGAGAAGAAATATCTATTCACTCAAATAAAGATAAAACAAAGGCAGGATCCCGTCATTGGATTCATGCAAGAAATGTCTCTTCTGCAATCACATATTTGATTGATAATGTTGTCACAAAAGATAACTGGAAAATAGGGGATAAGTATAATATTGTTGGGGAGCGTGAAGTAGATAATTTAGAAATGGCTCAAATAATTTCAAAAATTCTTGACAAAGAATTAAAATATAAGATGGTTGATTTTCATTCTTCTCGCCCAGGTCATGATCTACGTTATGCCCTTGATGGGGCAAAAATGAAGGCTCTTGGATGGAAAATTCCAATAGAATTTGAAAATTCACTCAAAAAAACAATTGAGTGGGTATCTGATTCTAAAAATAAGAAATGGTTATATGAAAATAAAAGAAATAATATTATTTAGTTACCATTAATCTACATTTAATTTCTGCACATGGAAATATCCACCCAAACAATCTTTCATAGTAAGTGGGACAAATATTCAAAAGAGGGTTAAAAATATAATTTAAGAATTTCCACCTTTCTGCAGTATAATTAAGGGATTTTGAAATTAATCTGAAATTAGGGGAATCATAAAAATTCCAATCAGTAAAATAATCAAAAGTCATATATGTAAAAAATCTTACATGTGTTGGGTCTTGATAAGTAAGCATGCATGAAGCATGAGGAACTTTAATTTCAATTATAGCTCCTTTTTTACAAATCCTTTTTAGTTCAGACATTAGTTGATTGAGATTATTTATATGTTCTAACACATGACATGTATAAATACCATCAAAAGTATTATCTTTGAAAGGTAATTTTTTTTCCAAATCAGTATAAACATCTGCCTTAATTTTCTTACAAAAATCTAAATTTACCCATTCTATTTTTTCATTGGATTCTTTGTAATCTTTTCCGCAACCCAAATTTAAAATTTTCTTTTTCATCTTAAAACTTATAAATTACTAACATTGGTTGTTGATTGTCAGGAAATGCTGCAACAGGTGTTAAATTATATCTCTGAGGATAAGTATAAGCCCATTGTGGAGTAAATGCTGGCTCAAAAACTGAGATAATTAAATAAGAAGGTTCTATGGCTTCTACTTTTCTATTAAATGCTTCTTCTGCAAGTTTTTGGCATGTCTCATTTTCAGATAATTGTCCGCTTAAACCCGCACAAGATTCCCAAATACTATCATTAGTGTAAAAATCATAACTCTGTCTTTCGGAATAATACTGGTTTTGTACTATGGAAGCTGTTATTACTTTTGTATCTTGGGGAGTGTTTTCTTTTAACCACAAGCCTCCAAGCTTTATTTCATTATAAGTATCTTTCTTTATTTCTATCAAATTATTTGCATGGGTAATGTTCTGATAAGCCCCACCAAAAAGTAAAAATAAAAATAAAATTATGGCTAAAAACTTGGAATATTTTTTTAGATATTTATATGCACCCATAATCCCTTTTGAGCATATGATTAACATCGGAATCGTTAACATTAAAATCCACCTATCATTCGCACCCCGGAAAACAAAAACATAAAGGAAATATTGGAGAATTATCCACAAAATAATAAAAAAATCTGCATTAAATTTTTTATCTTTTTGTTTCCAGAAGATATCAAACCCAATAAAAAATTTGTATAGGGTAAAAACCCCCATAACAAATGCTATAATCCATATGCTTTTTAATATGGAAAGAGAAAGTCCAAAAATATAAAATCCGAACCCCTGCCCCGATTCTATAGCCCCCCCAAGACCACCAATAAAGAAAAATTTAATAAAATAAAATTTGGTATAAATCACATAAATAACAAAAGGGATAGCAAATATAAAAATAGATAAAATAAATTTCCAGAAAGTTCTATCTTTTAAAATTGCAAATTTTTTAATAAAAAAGAGGTAAATAAAACAAGTGATAAGCACTAATGCTAATGGGAATCTTGTAGAAAAAGCTAATACACCAAACAAAGCACATAAATAAAAACTACACATTCTGTTTTCTTTTAATCCTTTATAAAAAAAGATAAAAGATAAAAGCCCGAAAAATGTGGCGGGAATATCTGTAAGAAGCCTATATGTGTAGAACGTGAAAACCCAATAAACTGAAAACATGAATCCTGCAATCAATCCTATCTTTTTGTTGTATAATTCCTTTCCGAGGACATATACTAAATAAATAGCACCCAAACTTGGCAAAAGAATAGTAAAAAATCTTATTGACAATTCTTCAAATCCCAATTTAAAGAATATTGTCCATATAATCGGGAGTAGTAATGGTCTCATACCGGTAAAGTGAGCCCACCATTCAGGAATTTCCATTCCCAAAGACCAAACTTTGGAAATTGCTAGATAATCACCCTCATCCCACCAAATTGGTTGGGCGCCTAATTTAAAGAAATAGAATAATCTATAAATAATGGAAAAAACAATTATCAATACTAAAATCTGATTTTCTCTTTTTTTTAGGAAATTTTTTAATCTTTCTTTATCCATTATTTTTAAAAGATTTGGTTATTTAAAAAGATTTCAAATATTTAATTTATAGGTTTATGCTTTAAAAAATTGATTGTTCTTTTTAGATAAAAAAAGAAATCTTTGGCAAAATAAAAAATAGAAAGGGGATTTTTCCTTATTGTTTTCAAAACTAACTTATAAACAAAAGAGCGGCATTTTTTAGTCGCTATATTATATTTTTTTAAAAATTCTTTGTAAGATACATCAGAATCTAATAGAAGTGGTTTTTCTTGACTATGCATAGTAATTTTTCCAGAATACATATCCCCTTGTAATTTCCCCCTTTCCTTAACTATTTCCCACATTTCTGTTCCTGGCATGGGAACTAAAACTTGGGTCCAGAGCCTTCCAACACCATGTTTTTTTCCAAAATTGATAAAATTAATTGTTTTTTGCATATCATCTAATTTTTCTCCGGGTATGCCCATCATGAGACTACCATAAACATTTAAACCATATTTTTGACAAACACTTATAGCTCTTTTATTTATACCTACTGAAAGTGATAAATCATTTTTTATATATTTCAAAACCCTATCTGAACCAGATTCAAAACCAAACATAACAGTCACCATATTTAATTTTTGAAAAATTTCTCCAATTTCATCATCCATCATATTTGCTCTTGCTTGACAAGCAAAAGATATTTTTCCTATTAAACCATCTTTTTTTAATAAATCATAAATTTCGTTTAATCTTTTTTTATTTACAGAAAACAAATCATCGAAAAAATCCATATGTCTTACACCATAATTATAATAAAGATCTTTTATCTCATTTACTATCTCTCTAGCTTCCCGGAATCTTATTTTATCCCAACAACTCCTTATTGCACAAAATCTACAATTAAAAGGACACCCTAGTGAAGACATAATACCCATAGCTACTCCAAAACAAGATGTTTCTGGCAGAAATCTTTTCTTAAAATAATCCTTATGTAAAAATTTATAATTAAGTTTTAATTTTAAAATAGAATCAAGCTCTCTTTTTTTATTAATTTTTAATCTTCCATTCTTATGAAAAATAACTCCCGGGATATTATCAAAATTTTTTCCTTTTCTTATAGTATTTATTAATTCTAATAATGTCTTTTCACCTTCCCCTATTACTCCTGCATCAAAAATTTTATCTAAAGAATCGTGCTCAGAATTTATGTGGGGGCCACCCACCACAATTTTTACTAGAGGATTTTTCTCTTTAACTTTTTTTGCAAAATTAATCGTATCATAATAATATGCTGTAAAGGTAGAAAGACCAATCAAATCCGGTTGAAATTCACTCAATTTTTTTGAAATATTTTCAAAAGCATTATCTATCACTTTTACTTCAACATCTTTCATATTCTGATCAATATATGTTGCAATTGCCACCAAACCTATTAACGAAAATCGATATTCATTCACTGGAAGAGACACCAAAGCTAATTTAAACTTTTTCTTTGATTTTTGCATAAAAGAAATTTTCAAAAACAATATATAAAGATTATTAAACTAGAAAATATCCCACATATTTTGTTTTTTGCGCATAATTTTATAAAGTTAAATTTCATCGGATGAAAATGAAAAAAGAAGAAGAATTAATGAAAATTATATTAAAGAGTTCAGTTCGATATATTAATCTTATTTTTTAGATTGATTAATAAATTTGGAGAAATTTATAAACAAAAAACACATAATTTTATAAATTAAACTTCTGAAAGCAGGATATGACAAAAATATTGCTAATAAACCCTCCATTAACAGGAAGTTTGGTTGCAGGGATTTATACTGTTAAAGTGCCCTTGGGGTTAGCATATATTGCCTCTTACCTTGAAAAACAAGGATATACTCTGAAAATTTTAGATTGTATGGCTTATTATGAAGAAATTGAGAAACGAGAAGATGGCAAGTACAGAGTGGGCCTATCTGAAAAAGAGATAATAAAAAAAATCGAAAGTGTTAATCCAGATGTTGTTGGAGTGAGTTGTAGTTTTAGTATTTATGAAAAAGATTCTATAAAAATTGCAGAACTTGTTAAAAAACATTCTAAGGCTTTAGTTGTCTTTGGAGGAGCCCATAGTTCTGCAAATCCAAATTCTATTTTAAAAAATAAGTGTGTAGATATGGTTGTTAGAGGGGAAGGAGAAATTGTTTTTTCAAATATAGTTAAAAATTTCGCAGATAAAAAAAAGAGAAATTCTATTCCGGGCACAATTATCAGAAAAAGTAATGGTAAGATTAAGACAAACAAACCAGCAGGGTATATAAAAAATCTTGATGAAATTCCTTTTCCCGCAAGACATCTTTTACCAATGGAAAAATATCTAAAACACCCTCAGAATTCTATTGCTAATATGAGAGGACCCACAACAGAAATTATAACAAGCAGAGGATGCCCTTTTAATTGTATTTTTTGTAGTATCCATACAATTTGGGGAAGAATATGGAGAGCCAGAAGTGCGAAAAATGTTGTTGATGAACTCGAGCAATTGTATAAAAAATATGGGATAAAAGAATTTAGATTTTTTGATGACAATATGACATGGGATAAAAAAAGAATTATAGAAATCTGTGATGAAATAATTAAAAGAAAATTGAACATAAAGTGGGATACACCAAATGGTGTTGCAATTGCTACCTTGAATGAAGAAGTATTAAGAAAAATGAAACAGGCAGGATATTACAAAATAATTATGGGTATTGAATCTGGAAGTGAAAAAACTCTTAAATTTATGAGAAAACCAGTCTCATTAAAACATGCAAAAAAAATAATTGATATTTGTAATAAAATTGGGATTTGGACATGGTCAACGTTTGTTATTGGTTTCCCAGATGAGACAAGAGAGGATATTGAAAAAACAATTAATTTTGCTAAGAAATCTGGATTAAACTTTGTTACCTTTTACGTTGCACAACCTTATCCTGGAACAGAAATGTATGATATTTATGAAAAAAAAGGATTACTAAAGGATGAATAAAAAGTCAGAGCAGTGTCACAAATACTCAATATGACACAAATCAGTTTTCAGCAAAAGAATTAAATGAGTTACAAAAAAAAGGATATTCAAGGTTTATCGAGTATAGGATTATTTCATATCTTAATCCAGTAAAATTTTATAAAGAATTTTTAAACAGAATAAAAAATATTGAAGATTTGGCTTATGTTTTAAGGATGTTCAAACATTTGGTTAAGAAAGAATATAGTCCTATTTATAGGAAAGATTAAAATTATTGTTTTAAGAAATTAAAAAATCGTTTTAGATAAAATAAGCTTTCCCTTAAAAAATAATAAATAGATAAAGGATTATTTATGATAGTTTTAAGAAAAGTTTTATAAAAAAAACGTCTGCATTTTTTCTTTGCTAAATTATAATATTTGATGAATTCTTCTATTGGAACATCAGAATCCAATAAAAGAGGTTTTTCTTTCTGGTAAACATCTGGAATTAATTCGAAAATATCTTCATTTATCTTTCCCCTTTGTTCTGCTACTTCCCACATTTCTGTAGAAGGCAGAGGAATTAATATTTGGGCCCATAATCTAGCAACCTTATTTTTCTCACAAAAATCAATAAACTCAATTGTTTTTTTCAAATCTTCAATTTTTTCTCCAGGAATTCCAAACATAAGACACCCATATACATTTAATTTATATTTTTTGCATAATAATACTGCTCTTTCACTCATTTTAACAGAGAGTTGATTATCATTTTTTATATACTTTAAAATCCTATCTGAACCAGATTCAAAACCAAATACAAGAGTTTTTACATTTAAACTTTGTAATATTTGACACATCTCTTCATCAATTGTATCTATTCTTGCTTGACAAGAAAAAGTAATTTTTCCTAATAATCCTTCTCCTTTAAGTTTGTTATGGAATTGCTTTAATCTTTCCTTGTTAATACAAAATAAATCATCAAAGAGATCGATATGCCTAACCCTATAATTTTTATATAAATTTTTTATTTCTTTCACAACACTGTCTAACTTTCTAAATCTTATCTTTTTCCAACAAGCCTTGATTGAACAAAATCTACAATTAAAAGGGCATCCTATTGAAGTCATCATTCCAACTGTGATTCCAAAATTATAAATTTCAGGAATAAATTTGATTTTAAAATATTTTTTGTTAAGGAGAGCATAATCTAACGGAAATAAACTATCTATATCTGATAAGTCCTCTTTTCTCTTGTTTATTACAAGTTTATTATTTTTAAAATAAACAATTCCTTTTATTTTGTCGGGTATCTTTTTATTCTTTATGGAATTGATTAAACTAACTATTGTTTGTTCTCCTTCCCCCATAACACCAAAATCAAAAACTGGGTCAAATGATTCTGGCAATGTTGTTATATGGGGTCCTCCGACAATAATTTTTATTTTGGGGTTTTTTTCTTTTATTTTGTTTGCAAAACTTATTGCATTTGGATATGACTGGGTAAATACAGAAAAACCAATTACATCTGGTTTAAATTTTTCAATCTCTGCATTTATATCATCAAAAGTATTATCGATTAATTTTACATTGACATCTTTACAATTTTCTTTGATATATTTGGTTATTATTAGTGTTCCTATTATTGGAAATCTAAAATCATTCTCTGGTAAAGAGAGTATTGCAACCTTGAATTTTTTGTTTCTTTCTTGATTAATCAAATTTTGACCCATACTCAAAAGTGGTTAATATTCTTTAAAAAGATTGTGAGGATTTATCCCTATTATTCTAAGATTTTATTTTGTACTATCAACTCTCAGCCAAATTTTTTTAAAACCTTTTTTCTTCAAATTTATATCCTTAAATATTACGAACCAAAGATAAAGTCTAATAAAAATGAGTTCAAAAGTCCAAAAAAATTCCTTTAAAGTTTTTGGATATTTTAAAACCTGAAAAATTCCAGAAGATTCTTTTGAAAAAGATCTCATTTCTTTTTTAGTCCATAGCTTAATTTGGTTGTATCCTCCTGCAGACCTTTTTTTTTGATTAATCCAATCTTTTAAATTTGTTGGGAATTTTACATAAACTTTCGCTTCTGGCTCATAATTTATTTTATATCCCTTTGAATGAATAAGAAAAGACATTAATCCATCATCTGATAAAGTTTCTTTTGGGATTTTTTCAACTATGCCCTTCCTCATAGCAAACAAATAACCTGAACAATAAAATCTTTTTTTAATTATTTGGGCCTTTTTTCTTCTTTTATCTGCTATATCTGTAAGCAAATGACTCCAAAACCCTAATTTATCTTTTTCTGAGTTAAGAGACATAGGTCTTCCAGATACTGCTCCAATTTTTGGATTTTTGAAATGTGCTAAAAGTTTTTTTATAGATTCCTCAGAAATATAAACATCTCCATCTGTTAAAATCAGAATGTCTCCTTTTGCTGTTTTAAAAGCAAGATTTAATGCAGAAGGCTTTCCCTCACCATTATCTTTAATGGCCTTAACTTTTTTGTATTTTTTTGAATATTCTCTAACCACATCCAAAGTTTGTTTGTCTGGTGCAAAAACTAAAATTTCATAATTGTGAGGGATTTTGTTTTGCAGAATTGACTCTATGGCCTTTCCAATAGTTTTCTCTTCTTTATATGCCGTTATTATTATTGAAATCATTTTAATATTTTTTCTAATTTTTCAATCAGGTTATCCCATTTAAATTTTTTAACAGAATTTATTGCATTTTTTCTTATTTTGGATAGCTCAAATAATTTCATAGTTAAAACAGATTGTATTTTATTTTTTAAATCTTCTTTGTTTCCTATTTTAAATAAAAATCCATTTTGATTATTTTTTATTATTTCCTTTCCTCCATTAGTATTACTTGATATTGCAATCTTACCTCTTGCCATTGCTTCAATCAAAGACTGAGGCATTGCCTCTCTTTTTGAAGGTAAAACAAAAATTTTATGTTCATCTATTAATTTTATTTTCTTTTTTGTATCATAAATTGGAGAGTAAACCTGAACATTTTTAGGTTTCAAAGAATTTATTTTCCTAAGATATTTAGGTTCTGCTACTCCTACTATTGAAAAGCTTATTTTAGGAAATTGCCTGGCGACTGAAATTAAAATTTCCAGGTTTTTTATTGGGGCAATCCTTCCTAAAAAAAGAACTTTATCTTTCTCCTGTGATTTTTTTTGAGTAAAAAATTCATTTGGAATTCCGTTTGGAATGTAAACAATTTTATCTTTTGAAACGCCCAATTCCAATAGATTAGGAATTTCCCATTTTGTTATTGCAATTATTGCTGTAAATTTGTTTATTTGAGGTATTACTTTTAGTGTGTAATATCCTTTAGTTAACAAAGAAAGCATAACTCTCCTTTTTACATTAAAGGGTGCGTGTGTAACAAGATAACAAGAAATTCTTTTCCTTCTACATATCTTTAATGCCCTGAAAGAATGAGGGTGCATTAAATGTGTAATTACAATGTCTGGATTTAATTTTATTAATTCATCTTCAAAGTTAAAATTCTTAACATTTTCTGAGAAAGAAGAATCTTTTCCAGTAAATCTCTTTATTTTAATTCCATTTATTTCTTCAAAATGAGAAATTTTTCGATTAGTTCCTTTTTCAATATTTGAAGAAAAAACATAAACTTCGTGCCCTTTTTTTGAAAGTTCTATTGATTCTTGTTTTACTCTGCTCCAAACTCCACAAATTCCTGCTGAAAATGGACAAATTTCAAGGATTTTCATAGGAAAAGGAAATAAAAAGTATATTTAAATATAAGTAGGTTATAAAATAATTATGAAAATTTCAGTAATAATTCCCACATATAATGAAGAAAAAGATATTGAAGATTGTTTGAAGTCGCTCAAATTTCAAAGTATTAAAAATATAGAGATAATAATTGTGGATGACGGTTCAACAGACAACACCATCAAAATTGCTGAAAAATATAATATCAAAATTCTGAAACAGAATCATCAAGGTCCTGGTGCTGCGAGAAATCTTGGGGCAAAAAATTCCAAACGAGAAATTCTTATTTTTATTGACGCAGATATGACTTTCGATAAAGACTATCTTAAAAATCTTATAAAACCAATTTTAAAGCATAAAACTAAAAAAATAGTTGGAACAACGCATGATTACGAAATTGCTACAAATACAGATAATATTTGGAGTGCATTATGGGGAAAGATAAGAGTATCTAAAAACTCTGCTAAAAATGTAAAAATATTCCGAGCAATTAGAAAAGATAAATTTTTGGAATTGGGAGGTTTTGACCCCAAATACGGATATGCCGATGATCAAACTTTTTGGTTTAAGTATGAAATAAAACCTGTTGTTGCTGAAAATACAATTTGTTATCACAAAAATCCTGAAAGTTTAAAAGAAACATATAAACAGGCTAGATGGATTGGAGCAAGTTGGAAAGAAAGATATTTTATTTTTAGAATCCCTTTAGTTAATTATTTTAGCGTCTTAGTTTTGTGCATATTTCTACCTTGGATAGTTTTATTAAAATCTCTAAAAATTAAACTTGGAGAAAATAAGATTTCATTAAAAAACATAATTAAATTTTATTGGGTTAAGTTTAGGGGATATTTTGAAGGTATAAAAAAAGCTGTAATTAAAGGAGAAGTTTGGAAATGAGAGATAAAAGATTAAAAAGTGATGAGTTGAGATTTAAAAAAATAAGCGAATTTGTAGAAGGAACTTTAATATTGGATATTGGATCTTCTGAGGGAAATATTCACAAATTACTTAAAGATGAATTCAAAGATAAAAAAATATTTAGCATGGATTTGGGAGAAAATTCAGATTTTCAAATTGATTTGAATAGACCTAAAAAAATCTCTCAGAAATTTGATACAATTATAGCTGGAGAGGTAATTGAACATCTTGAATCTCCTATTAATTTTTTAAAGTATTGTAAATCATTATTAAAAAAAGATGGCAAATTAATTATAACTACGCCAAATTCCATCGGATTACAATATATTAGAAATCCTTCTTGGTGTGTTTATTATAAAGATTACAGAGGCCACTCTCAAGCATTTACAATGCCTATGTTAAAAAGAATTGTCGAAGAAACTGGATTTAAAGTAGTCCATAATGAATATGTGAATGCTTTTTGGATATCAAATCCTTTAGAATATGTTTCTTGGATTATTAAAAGACTTAGACCAGACTTATTAGTGGTAGGAATAAAAAATAATTAATTTAATGCGTCGTCAAAAATCTTCTTTAATTTTTGGTTCCTTACTTTTAATGAAAATTTAGTTTCTGCTATTTGTTTCGCCTTTTTGCTTAGTTTTTCTCTTAATTTTTTGTCTTCTATCAGTTTAACTGTGGCATGATACAAATCTTTAATAACAGTTTTATCCAATTTTCTTTCTATCTGTGCAAATTTTCTGTCTCTAACATTACAAGGATAACTCTCATCATTGTATAAAACATTTTTACTTTTTTTTACAATAATTCCATTCTGATTGTTTATTATATAATCTCTTACAGCATATGTATCTAAACAAATTATAGGTAATCCAAAACTCATTGCTTCTAAAACAGCCATGAGAACATAAACCCTTCCTGGAAGTAAAAAAATATCTGAATTTATATAAAGATTTTGTATTTCTGAATAAGGAATTTTGCTTTCTATTATTTTTAAATTTTTAAAACAATATTTTCGTTTAATCCAAGAGGGTATGCGGCATTTTATAACAAAATTAAGATTATATTTTTTGCTTAATCTTTTAAATACCTCTAAAACATATAACCCTCCTTTCATCTCAAAATCATTTGGATTGGTTATACTTCCCATGAATAAGATTTGTAATTTTTCCTTCTTGGATTTGTTAAAATTTTGTTTTTGTATAGATGCTCTAATTAATTCTGTTTTCTCTATTATTTTTTGACAGAAATATTTTTTCATTAATTCTAAACTTGTTTCATTTACAACAATTATTTTTTTACAATTCTTGGAAAGAAGCTTTTTTTCTACTTTATCTTTATTTTTAATGAATGATTGATAATTATACCCTGTTAGACAATAAGGAGAATCCAATATCTCTAGAACCCAAGGATTGCTTCCTGGATAAATTACTCCTGTAGAAAAAATTAAATTCGTTTTTTCGGATTCTTCTTTTCCAATAATTTTTGAGCTTATATCTATCTTAAATAACTTTAAAAAAATCTTATAAACAAATTTCAGTATTGAGAACTTCTTAAATATTCTTAAGTACCCCCTTCTTGTAGGAGACAGAAATTCTTCAAATTTGTACCCTTCTGGGGGATTAGAAAATAAAGACTTATAAAATGCATGCAACTCATAAATTGAAGAATAAATTTGGATTTTACGAATTTTTCTTTGCATAGATTATACAGAATAAAAATACTTTTAAAGATATTTGTAATTTAAAAATTATGACTAAACAAAAATCACTTATTACAGGGATTACTGGGCAAGATGGGAGCTATTTGGCAGAATTATTGCTTCAAAAAGGATATGAAGTGCATGGAATTATAAGGAGAAGTAGTTCTTTTAATACTGAAAGAATAGAACATATCTATCAAGGCCCTCATGAAAAAAACGAAAAATTATTTTTCATTTGAAGATTAGACTAAATACTTATCTTCTTTTGCACCAGGAACTTTAACCACTATTGTTCTTACATCTGTTAATGCTTTAAAATCAGTGGCTTCTCCTGATTCTATTAAAATTATATCCCCTTCTTTATATTCTACACCATTCATAGTTACTTTTCCATTTATTACCATAGTTATTTCAGTTCCTATTTTATGTAAATGTTTTTCTTCATAATCTCCGGCTTTATATTTTTTAAAGGCAACTTCGCAAGAGTCTGTTGAAAAAGCTGTTGGAGTAAAGTCTCCTATGAACCAACCTCTAATCATATTTTTCATATCATATTTTTTCATTTTATAGATAAAAGATTTATAATTTATAAAGATTAGTATTAATTTAAGATTTTCGCCGTTTCTAAATAAAATAGATAATTCAATACAATTATATTTAAATAATCCTTACCTTCCTTAAAATTAAATGAACATTGTCATACCAATTGCTGGAAGAGGAAGTCGATTTTTAGCAGAAAAAAATAAAAACCAAGAATATCTAAAACCCAAACCAATCATAAATATTGCTGGTAAAACAATGGTAGAATGGGCTCTTTCTTCAATTCCAATAACAAAAGAAGACCAACTTATTTTTCTTGTTTTAAAAGAACATATTGATAGTAATGAAATTGATAAGGTTCTAAAAAAGATTTTTGGAGAAAATATAAAGATAATTATTGTAGATAAGATTACTGAAGGTGCTGCATGTACTGCGCTGCTTGCAAAAGATTACATAAATAATGAAACTTCTTTAATAATAACTGATGCGGACCATTATATAGATGGTAAAACACATATTGAAGAAATAAAAAAATATAAAGATATTGATGGCATGATTCCTGTTTTTTATGCTAACAATTCAAAATGGAGTTTTTCTAAGATAAATGAGGAGGGATATGTTACTGAAATAGCTGAAAAAATCCAGATATCAAGAAATGCAAACATTGGGGCATATTATTTCAAAAAGGGAAGGGATTTTGTCTGGGCTGCAGAAGAAATGATAGAAGAAAATGACAGAACTAATGGGGAATTCTATGTTGCACCCGTGTATAATTATATGATAAGGAGAGGTAAACGGATAAGACTTTCAAGACCAAGATTTGTTCATGGACTGGGAACACCAAAAGATGTTGTAAAGTTTTTAACGTTTTTAAAGTTTGGAGAAGTGGAAAATAATTTTATAGACATACAATTGGAAAATTCCCCTAAAACTGCTGATACATATACCGGAGGTGTAGAAAAAACAGATTTTTATTAGAGATTTAAGATACTAAAAATAAAAAAGCAGATAACAAAAGAGTATTTTAATCAAGAATCCTACAAATGATTCAAAAATCCCTAAATTTTTCTTTATAACCATCAATCTCAAATATAAAAATACTTAAAAAAAGAGTTTTATTTTTATAATATATGGTAGATCAAATAAAAGCGATTATTTTTGATTTAGATGGAGTACTTGTAGATGCCAGAGAAATCCATTATGAAGCACTTAATAACGCCCTTTCAAAATTTAATTACACAATAACAAGAGATGAACATCTTTCAACATATGATGGTTTGCCTACCAAAAAGAAATTACAATTATTAACAGGAAAAAAAGGGCTTCCAGAAAATTTGTACAATCAAATTTGGAGGGCAAAACAAGAAGAAACATTTGAGATACTAAAAAGATTAGGACAAGACTATAGAATTATTGAAGTTTTAAGAAGATTGAAGGATGAAGGATATAAAATCGCTGTTTGTTCTAATTCTATCAGAGAATCCACAAAATTAATGTTATTAAAAAGAGGGTTTTTAGAATATATTGAATTTTTTTTATCTAATGAAGATGTTAAATTTGCAAAACCCTCTCCAGAAATGTATCTAAGAGCAATTATCAAACTAGGTGTTAAACCCAAAGAATGTATTATTGTTGAAGACTCTCATATAGGTAGACAATCTGCAATTGATGCTGGAGGACATTTATGTGGAGTTGAAAATTCGGGAGATGTAACTTATACAAAAATTAAACAATCAATTGAAGAAGCAGAACACCACAATAACAATAAAGGTCATAAAATCAAATGGCAAAATCAAAAGATGAATATTGTTATACCTTTAGCTGGAGAAGGCAAAAGTTTTAAAAATTTAGGATATACATTTCCAAAACCACTTGTTGAAGTTAAAGGGAAGCCAATGATCCAGATAGTTGTTGAGAATCTTAATACTGAAGGAAAATTTATATTTATAGTAAAAAAAGAACATTCTGAGAAATACAATTTAAATTATTTATTAAATTTAATTGCTCCAGGGTGTAGAATAATTCAAGTTGATCAACCAACAAAAGGGGCTGCAGAGACTGTTTTGTTAACAAAAGAATATATAAACAATGATAATCCTTTAGTGATAGTTAATTCTGATCAATTTATAGAATGGAATAGTAATGAGTTTTTTTATTCTATGGCAGCAGATGAATGTGATGGAGGAATCGTCACATTTAAATCAAATCACCCAAAATGGAGTTACGCAAAAATTGGGGAAAGTGGTTTTGTTACTGAAGTGGCTGAGAAAAAGCCCATAAGTGATATTGCAACAGTGGGAATTTATTATTACAAAAAAGGTTCTGATTTTGTTAAATATGCCAACCAAATGATTAACAAAAATGTAAATTTGAATGGTGAATTTTTTGTATGCCCTGTGTATAATGAAATGATTTTAGATAATAAAAAGATAAGAACTTTTTTCGTAGATAAAATGTGGGGTCTTGGAACTCCTGAAGATCTTAATATTTTTTTAAATAAATATAATGAAGAAATATGAGGGAAAAATTAATTATCCAAAAAGATAAAATAAATAAATAAACCTCAAAATTAATGAAAAACCAGTTAGCAAATGAATTCTACTAAAACAAAAACCATAAAAAATTCTAAAGAAAAAATGAGAATTGCTTTCATAAATCTGCACGGAGATACAAATATGACAGCTGCATATATTCATTCTTTACTTGAAAAAAATAATTTTGAAATAAAAACAATCCACTTTAGAAGACTTTTATTTGCATTAGTTCCTCCTTCTAAAAAGGAATTAATTAATTTACAGAGGGTTATTGATAAAATTAACCCTGAAATTATTCTAATGAGTGTTAATTCTATGAGTTTTTGGGATGCTGTGAAAATAACTGAAATGTTTAAGAATAGGAAAATTGTTTGGGGAGGAATTCAACCATTAATTGATCCAGAAAGATGCTTAAAACATGTTGAAATTATAGTTAGGGGAGAGGGTGATGAAACAATTATAGATTTATTAAAGGCTATTAAAAATAAAAAAGATATACACAAAATAAAAAATGTTTGGCTTAAAAAAGAGGGAGAAATAATTAAAAATGATTTTAGACCTTTGGTAAAAAATCTAGATCAATTACCTTTCCCTGATTATTCAGAAAAAAATAAAATTTATATCTTGGGAGAAAAAGTATATTCTAAAAACCCACTTCCACATTCAAAATACAGCTATAATATTACCTTTTCTAGGGGGTGCCCCTTTTCTTGTACATATTGTATAAATCATTTTTTAAACAGATTATTTAGAAATAAATATCTAAGAAAAAGAAGTGTTGATTCTGTTATAAAAGAACTTATTTTAGCTAAAAAAAGATTTTCCCATCTAGAACACATTAATTTCTGGGATGATGTCTTTATCGGTGACATAAAATGGCTAGAAGAATTTGTAAAAAAATACAAAAAATATATTCACTTGCCCTTTTTTGCGTATGGAAATGCTACACTTGTAACAAGAAAAAATATTGCGCTTTTGAAAGAAGCTGGAATAAGCTTTTTTGATTTAGGAATACAAAGTGGGTCTGAAAAGATAAGGAAAGATATTTTTGGGAGAATAGATTCTAATGAACAAATTTTAAGGGCTGATAAAATACTTCATGATCTTAATATTAATGTTGGGTATGACATTATTTTTTCAGAGTTTGAGACAGAAAAGGAAATGGGGGAAGGAATAAATTTCATGTTAAAATTAAGGAAACCATTTAAGGTTCATCGCAACAAATTAGCATATTATCCTAATTTTGAAATAACCAAAAGAGCTTTAAAAGAAAAGAAAATAAGTTTGAAAGATGTCGCAAGTATAAATCCAAATATAAGAACACAAATCATAACAAAAAAAGAAGCGGGAAAAAATTCCCTAATGAATTATTATTATTTTATGGGTTACAGACTTATCCCCAATTTTTTTGTAAAATATATCTTTAAAAATAAATGGCATATAAAATATCCCAGATTACTTACAGAACTTGGAGAATTAATAAATCGATGGGAACATGTTAAATATTCCATTAAAAGTATGTTTAAAATGTTAAAAAAAGGAGAATTTCGCTATGTACAAAATAGACTTTTTAAAAAGGGTTATACTTAGTATAATTTTATACTTCAAAAAATGAGTAGTAAACTTGAAAAATATATGAGGGGAGAGGGAGTAGATTTGTCTAAAAACAGAGTTCTGCAAAAGACAGAACATATCTATCTTGAACCAAATAATTTTTATAGTTTACGAAATTATTTTAAACCAGAAAGTTTAGATTTTCTGTTTTTTTATGGTATAAATGAAACGAAATTTTACAGGATTTTGATAAAAGAAATGTTAATTTACTGTAAACTCGGTGGCAGAATAATTATCCAGATAAAAAATAATAAAATTTTAAATTTTGACGGCCTAATTAAAGAAGTTAGATTGTGTATTGGAGATAAAGGAAAAATTGTCTGCAGAAAAAAGAAGTCAAAAGTCATTATCATAAAAAAAATAACACCTCTTCTTAAGCAAAATGATTCAATTAACAAATGGAGCTTTGGGATAATTACAAATGGGAAGAAAAATGAATGGGTAGAAAAACAAATAAAAGCCATAAAATCTCAAAAAATATCTCATTATGAAATTATTGTTTGTGGAACTTATTTCAATAGGAAAGAAAAAAATTTCAGGTATATCCCTTTTAATGAAAAAGATGATCTAGGATGGATAACAAAAAAGAAAAATTTAATATGTGAAGTTGCTAAATACGAAAACTTGTGCATTATGCATGATAGAATAATTTTAGACGAAAATTGGCATAAAGGAATGAAAAAATATGGAAATTATTTTGAAGTTTTATCCTGTAATATCCACAATAATTTGGGAGAGAGATGTGGTGATTGGATAACATATGGGAATTGGTTTGGAAAATTTCCTATTATTGGATTATTGGGATACAAGGATAATGATAAATATGGATATTTAGATGGGGCTTTGTACATTTTAAAAAAATCTAGTTGGGAGAAAGAAAAATGGGATGAGAAATTATTTTGGAATCAATCAGAAGATGCAAAATTAAGCCATGAATGGTATAAAAAAGGCATAATCGTTAGATTCAATCCTTTTTCTTCTTGTATCAGTTTATCTTGGAGACATGGTAAATTACCCAGATATAGTCTTAATAAGAAAAAATTGGGGAAATATTTGGGAAACAAATTAAATTTAAAAAGTAGGTTAAAATTTCATATTAAAAAAATAATATCCTATGAAAAATTTAAATTAGTTAATAAATTCCTTATTATTAATATTTTTAAAAAAATAATAAAAATTTTAAAAAATGGCAAAGGATAGTCATAGACAAGGATTATATTTTATGAGTAGCAAGATAGAAAATGATATGATTATAAGACACTAACTTAACAAATTAAGCAAAAATAAGTAGCTAAGATTCTATGTATAAAATGAGATAAATATTTGTAGACTAAACTAATAACTCATTTACTTCTTCAGGATAATCTGTACAAAGAGCGTCTGGAAATAAGGAAATAATTTCTTTTATTCTTTTAAAGAGAATTTCTTTATCTTTAGCATCCTGATGAAATTCTCCTCCATGGAGACCTGGTGAAGTTCCATGTAGTTCTGGAGTTACCAATGAAATTTTATAATTTGACTCTCTTAATTTTTCAAAAATTTCTTTTGTGTACAATTTTTTTGTTAAACCATTTCTATCGGAAATATCCCATTCATCAAGCCATACCCAATCAAAAAATCCTTGTTTACTGAACTCAATTGCATCTTCTATAGAAAAAAGTGTTTTATCAACACTTGTATTATATCTTTGAATATCATAATTATGAGAAACTGATAGAGCTAATTGCAAGGTAGGAAAAATGGACTTTAATATTTTTGCAGTTTCTGGTTTTAAATCGAAAATTAATATTTTGTCTAAAATATCTTTGTGTTTTTCTAAATGAGTTAATAATACTTTTAGATGATATTTATCTTGATATTTTCCTTTAAAATGAAGTGCATTTAAACTTAAACTTCTATTTCTAATTAAACCCATTAACTCATCAAAAGTTGAAATTCTTCCCTTCTTTTTAAGTCCATATCTTATTTGTTTTAATTCTTCTATTTTAACCTCTTCAAAGTTTCTTTCATCTTCCCCATTTGTAATATTTTTTAAGTTTAAATCATGAGAAATAATTATTCCTTCTTTTGCAAAATTAACATCAAACTCTATCCCAAATCCTCTTTTTAAATGATTTTCAAATGCTTCATAACTACTCTCTGGATAAAAACCGGAATTGTTTGGCTCTAATCCTCTATGTGTTAGAATTTTAATTTTTTTTGGCATTTTATTATTAAAAAAGAACATTTTTTTATTATTCTAAATTTATTTTTTGCGAAAGATTTCTTTCAAAAAATAAAATAAGGACAAAAATCTTCCAAGATAATCTGTGGTCACCCACAAAAAAGAATTTATTGGCTCTTTAGATTTTATTGAAAAGTAAATCCAAGATAAAATGAAATATACTAATAAAGGAATAAAAACAAAATAAGTTAATAAAGGGAAAAAAAATACAAAAAATAAAAGCAAACAAGGTAAAAAGAATCTCCATGCATATGTCTTTCTTTTTTTAAAAATTCTATAGTATAATCCCTTTCCTTGCCATTTTCTTTGTCTCACAAAATCTTTCCAATCCTTTGTATCAATATGATAAATCTTCATATCTGAACTTGTAACTTTATGTTTAGAACCCACAAGCTCCCAAAAAACATCATCCTCTATATAGAACAATTTATCATCAAATCCTCCAAGCTCCATAAAAAGTTTCTTTTTGATAATTGGGGGTCCACCACAAATATGTAACTTCCTATATGCAGACCATGCTTTTTGAAATATAGTTTTTGGTTGATAAGCATGAACAGCAAAACCAGTTATATCAAATTTTTCTTTATTATATAAATCAAATAATTTCTTCATAAAAGTCCTTTCGACGATTTGGTCAGCATCAATAAATCCAACATAATCTCCTTTTGCAAGTTTTGCTCCTTTATTCCTACTAAATGCAGCAGAATGTCCTTTTTTAAAGTTCAATATTCTAATCTTATATTTTTTTGCAATCTCTAAAGTATTATCAGTACTTCCATCATTTACAACAATTATTTCATAATTTTTTTTATGAGATTGATTGATTAATGCATTCAAACACTTATCAATAACATCTTCTTCATTATGTGCGGGAATTATAAAGCTAAAAATTATTTTTTCTTTCATATTTTTCTAAGTAAGTTCCTCTCGCGAACATAGGATCTTTTATTTTATCTCCAAGAATAGGTTTTATTTCCTTTGTCCCATATAAACTAGGATAAGGCTTATCAATTCCATCACAAACTAAAAAATATTTGCATTTTTTGCATTGTTTAGGCTTTACATAAAGTTTTTTTATTGCGAATCGTGTAACTATTTTATTAAATGATAAAGAAGGTTTAGTTTTTAAAAGATTCGGGATATTTTTAATGACTCTTTTAGTAAAATCAGCATAATACTTAAAAGATTTTTCATGCATCCTATATTGTATTGAAGGAATCCACCATTCATCAACATCATTTTTTAAATGCATATAATTACAAACATGTTTTTCATATCCTTTCATAAAACAATAGGGTATATATCTTACAGTTATTTTTGAAACTACTGGGGAAAGAATTTTTATTGCTTTTTTTAAATGAGGTTCAATTTCAGAATATTTTGGAGAAAGAATTCTTGCATTTTCAATTGCAACATCCCAAGGATTAAACTTAATAAAATTTACAGCGTCTGGATTAAATGGAATTAAAAAATTTGCAAATTTTTCTAAATCTAAATAATTTTCTTTTGTAACAGTAATATTTATTCTGCATCTTAATTTATTTTTTTTAACATTTTTTATTGCTTTTATTATTTTATTAAAACTTCCAACAACCCTTGTTAAATTTTCATGTGTCTTTGCATTATGTCCTTCAATTGAAAAAAGCACATCATTTAATCCTGCTTTAATCAATTTTTTCACATATTCTGCATTAGCCATCCTTAATCCATTCGTAATTACACAAATTGTTCTAAATCCTAATTTTGTCGCATATGAAACTAATTCTGGAAAATCTGGCATTATTGTCGATTCTCCTCCCGAGAAATCAACATCCAGCGCCCCTAAATCTTTTGCTATTTTAAGTTGCTTTTTTAATTCTTCTATTGAAGGATTTTTTTCTTTTATACGAGAACTATCTCCATAATAACAAAAACTGCATTTAAGATTACAAGAATTATTCGTATGTATTTTTATCCTTTTAGTTTCTTTTAACATTGAAAAATCAAATATTATTTCTATAAAACCTTTTCGGTTTTAACATTCTTATTTCCTAAAAATCTTCTTTAAAATCATTAAATCATTTCTATCAAAAGATTTTGTTAAAATAATTAATCCAAAATAAATTATTGCGAATAATATTCCAAATACAACTAACAAAATAAAATTTACATTGATGAATTTACTTATCCAATATAAAACACTAGTCGGAATTAATGAAATTAAAAATATTACTAACATTTTTCTTCTGAATGGAAAAATTTTGTTAAAATGATAATTCTCTATTATCACTAATACCGACAAAATTATCAAAGATGTTGATGTCGCAAATGCTGCTCCAGCAATTCCGTATTTGGGTATCAATATAAGATTTAATATAAAATTTAATATTCCTATAAAAATTAAATTCGCTAAAATAATTTTTGATTTTCCCTTAGATAAAAGCAAGGTGTTTGGGATGATTGCTATTGAAAATATAAATTGCCCTATTGTCAATAATCTTAATGCATTACTACCAATTAAATACTCCTGGCCAAATAAAAAATTAATAAAAATTCCTGGAAACAAAAAGATTAAAATTGTTATTGGCAAATTAATCATACAAATCCATTTAGTAACTTGTTTTGACAATTCTTTTACTACTATTAAATTTTTAGAAAACATCTCTTTTGTAATCATTGGTGAAAACATTTGCATAAAAATTTCAGAGGAAAGTAAAAGTAACATGGCTATAGGTATTGCAGCATTATAAATTCCAACCCAATAAGCATCTTTAAAATAACCTATAAGAAATGTGTCCAGATAATACATTAGTGCTCCAATTATTGCATATAAGATTAATGGCCAAGAATATGAAATTAATTTATTTCTTAAACTTACTTTGTCTTTCCGTGAAAGAAATATCTCCTCAAAAATATAACTTAATTTAAATTTACAATATACATAGGCAAAGATAAGCCCAAAAGAAATTGCTAAAATATAAGATAATGATACAGCAGTCGCGGTTTTAATCCCAATACAAACAAATAAAATTATAAATAAAAATTTAAAAAGATTCTCTAAAATATTAATTCCAAACGAATTCGCTTTTATTCTCTCATGCGAACGAATTATACTAAAATAAATATTTGTAAAAATATGTATTGGAATTAAAAACGAGAAAAACTTTAAATAAATTATTAAATTTGAATCGTGGAATATTCTTGTTGAAATTATTTCTGAGCTAAAAAATAATAATCCTCCTGCAAAAATTGAAGAGTAAAATAAAATATTTTTAGAAAATTTTATTAGGTATTTTATTTTATTTTTATCTTCTCTATAGATTGGTATAAATCTTATTAATCCCTCAAAAAGACCTAAAGATGCAAACACCATAAAAAAACTAAATATAACAAATGCCAGAGAGAATAAACCATAAACTTCTGGACCATAATACCTAGCAATAATTATTCTATAAAGATACATAAAAACTTTTGATAAAATAACAGCAACAAAAACAAACATAGAAGATTTTGCTAATATACTCAAATCTTTTTCTATTATTTTGTCATCTTCCATATGTTTCAAAAGAATAAATATTTTTTAAATGCACTGATAAGGAAGAATCTATCTTAAATACAAATAACATGACAAATTTCATATAGTTGTTGCTTATTCTACTTGGTACAATTTCCCTTTAGATTTTATAATTCTTTTTATTCCAATAAAAATGACCCTAAATTGTCTTGCTTTTAACCAAAAAATGAATTTCTTAATTTTTGCTCTATAATGCCCCACCCTCCATAATTCTTGAGATAATTTTAATAAATTATTTGCAGAAGTTGTACTAGAATTATTATTAACAGTTCTATGTCCTCCAGTCCATATTGCCCATTCTTGTAAATTTTTAGGTTTATTAATTAATTTTTTTTCTAAACAATAATCAAAAAGCGGTGCACCAGGTAACGGATTATATATTTTTACATTAGCTATATCTGGTCTATATTTTTTTATGAAATTTCTTGTTTGATTCATTTCTTCTTCTGTTTCTGTTGGAAGACCAATCATAAAACTAGCATCGCAAGTAATTTTATTTTTTTTACAACAATTAATAGCATTTATATTTTGTTGGATAGTTGTTTTTTTATTTAAAAAATCTAGGATGCGTTGACTTCCTGTTTCTGCGCCTATTTGAATTGTATGGCATCCTGTCCTTTTAACCGCTCTTAAAATTTCATCATTAATAAAATCTACTCTTGCAAAACACCAAAAATATAAATTGTATTTTTCTAAAAATCTACAAATCTTTAAGGCTTTTGTTTTAAATGAAATAAAATTATCGTCCACAATTGAAAATACTTTTCGATTATATTCTTCAACTATTTTCTTAAATAATTCTGTGGATTTTTCCACACTAAATGATCTAACAAAAGGTTGCCCACTAATTCCCCATTGTCTTGTACTATAACAAAAATTACAATTGCCAGGGCATCCCCTGCTTATACTAACAAAAAAATGTTCATATTTTCTTAGGTCTAATAAATTATAATTTGGTATTTTCAAATCATCCATATTTACATATGGTCTTAATGGATTTAGATTAATATTTTTTAGGTTTTTTAATTTTTTAACATTTTTATCAAAAGTATTACAAAAATCTAGAAAAGCACTATCTCCTTCCCCTCTAACTACATAATCTATATAGCCTTCATTTAAAAATGATTCTGGTTCAAGAGTGGCATGGATTCCTCCAACAACAATTAATATTTTAGGAAATTTTAACTTTAATTTTTTCGCAATATAAATTAGATCCAATAACATTGTAGAAGTCACGCTTGTAAATGCAATAATATTAGGATTATAATTATTAATATAATCAAATAAATCTCCATCAGATAAATTTAAATTTCGATCATATATCTTAACAGAATGACTTTCTTCTATTGCTGTTCCTATATATACTAAACTTAAAGGCGTCCAAGGATCTTTACTTTCTTTGCAAGTTCTTCTATCGTCATGGGGTTGTATTAGTAAAACTTTTGCCATTTTATTTTTAATAATTTATATTAAAATACATATTTTTTAAATCTATTTAATCAACAATTCTATAATTATCAAAATATTTTTTTATTTTTTGCCAGTCTTGTTTTGTTTTTCCTTGTTTTACATATTCGAATGTTTTTACCAACCAAATTTGAGAGTCTTTAGAAAATAGTAAATATCCCAAAAAAGCTCTCCTTCTTTTATATCTCTAATTAACCTTCTAAATAAAAATTCCGGAGAAAGCAACAATTCTCTCCAAAATTTCTTATAGTAATCAAATATTTCTGTCTCTGTTAAGTTAGGATGTTTGTAAACTCTCTTAGATGCGTGAAAGGAGTAATCTTCCCAATTCTTTGTTAGAATTATCCCTTTTTTGTCCCACAGCTCAAACAAAGGAGTTCCGGGGAGGGGTAAAAGAATACTTGTTTTGGAAATAGTTGGTTTTATTTCTTTCATCAGATCTATTGTCTTTTGCATAGATTGTATAGTTTCTTCTGGAAGTCCCAGCATGCAAAATGCTACTGTCTCAATCCCAACTTTATTTGCTAAATTAAATGCTCTTTTAATTTGAGAGATGGTTATTCCTTTATTGATTATCTTTAAAATCTCCTCATCGCCTGATTCTACTCCAAAAGCAATTCTATAACATCCTGCTTTTTTTAGCTTTCTTAAAAGCTCTTCATCAATTCTGTCAATCCTTATTCCATTAATTAAGGACCAAGTAAATTTTAATTTTCTTTTAATTATTTCATCACAAATATCTTTTGCCCTTTGTAAATCAGTAGAAAACATGTCGTCCACTATATGAATTTCTTTAAATCCTGATTTTAGCATATATTCTATTTCCTTAATAACACGACAAACTGATTTTGTTCTAAATCTTTTTTTAAAAATGCATTTACTACAATAAACACAACCATAAACACATCCCCGACTTGTTTCTAATGGCCCAACAGGATTATTTTTGCAAGATAAACGAGGTGTTTTATATTTAGACAAATCAAATAAATGCCATGCAGGAAAAGGAAGATTATCAATATCCTTCATTAATTCTCTTGGTTTGTTTATCTTTATTTCTCCGTTGTCTCTATGTAAAATCCCCTTTATTTTGCTTAATTTTTTATTTTGTGCTATCTCTCTTATTGTCTCCTCCCCTTCCCCAACAACTACTATGTCAAATTCCGAATTTTTCATGGATTCATAGGGAAGAGCAGATACATGAGCACCTCCCGCAATTATTTTTATTTTTTTGTCTCTTTTTTTTATGTGTGAAACTATCCTATTTGCCTCATTAAATAAAGGAGTTGTAAAAGTTAATCCAACATAATTTGGACAAAATTCTTTTATTGTGTTGTTTAAATCTTTAATTGGATATTTAGATATCCTTAAATCTAATATCCTAACATTTTGTTTTTCTTCTAATAAAACTGCTCCTAAGCTAGCAAGAGAGACCGGAGGATTCATTGGAAGAGCCACACTTATTTTAGATTTCCCAAATATATTTTCAGTTTCGGGTGTGTTAATCAAAAGATATTTCATTCTAAAATATTTTTAAATAATTTAAATCCATTTAAAAAATGGTTATTAAATTGGGAGATTGTTTTTATTTCTATTAACTTTTTAATAAGGTACGTCGGTCTAAGGTAAAAGCTAAAAATAGCATACTTGTGTAATTTTTGTATTTCTTCATCAGAAAGGTTTGTGAAATTATTAAATTCAGTTGAAGAATCAAACTTATTATCTTTTTTTAGTTTTTTGTTCTTTATTAGAATCTCTCTTAAAATTGAACCATATCTTGGAACATAGAGATTAAATGAAGCATAATCTGCACCTATTCTTTTTGAGAAATTGATTGTTCTTAAAATGTCTTCTTTTGTATCGTCTGGTAATGCTAATACAAACGAAGCGAGAGTTTTTATTTTTATTTTTTTACAAAATTTAAAAAAATTTATTATTTGTTTCATGTCAATATTTTTTTGAAAATAATCCATTTTTTTTTGGCTTCCAACTTCCACTCCAAAAAATATTAAATAACACCCTGCTTTTTTCATTAATAATAAAATTTCTTCATCTACATTATCTATTCTACCCTCGCAAGACCAGAGCATATTAATTTTATTTGAAATCATAAACTCGCAAAATTCTTTTACAAATTTTCTATTGGTAGTAAAATTAAAATCTCTGATAAAAATTTCTTTAAAGCCTTTCTTTTTAAAATCCAGTATTTCTTTTTTAATTTCATTTATTTCTCTTAATTTATATCCAATTCTTCCTGAAGAACAAAAGGAGCAATTATATGGACAACCGTAATTCATCAATATGGGAGCTAAAGAATTATGAATAGAATAAGGCACAGAATATTTTTTAAGATTGAATAAATTAAGATTTGCTTTGCCATACGAAAAAGTTTTTTTTTGTTGTAAATTATTGAATATAGTTTTGTCTTTTATTTTATAACACATATCTTTAATTTTCTTATTTTTTGGATTATCGATATATTCTAAAATTTCTTTAGAGGAAAAATCTAAAAGAATTGCGTCAATATCTCTATTTTGTATTACTCTCTCTTTCTCAAAAAAAGCAATGTCTCCTATGACGATTAATTTTATATCTGGATGGGATGTTTTTACTTTGGAGAATAGTTTTGTCTCATTCTCAAAGTCTATTGAAGATACTAATGAAATTATAAATTCTGGTTTATTCTTATTTATAAAATTAAGGATATCTCCTTCAGATTTCTTATCTATAATTGCATCAATCACGCTTAAATTATATTCTTTTAATATCCCTGATAAAACAACCAAGTCTATTGGTGGCCAATAATAGTCTGCTTTACTTGATGAGCTACATATAAAATCTCTTTGTAAAATTTTTTCTGAAGGAGGATTTAGTAAAAGAATCTTTTTCATTTTTTTATTCTAAGTTTAAACAAAAAAAGCATATTTTTTATTGCATGCATAAAATTTAACTTACTTTTTCCTATTCTAGGACTATAAAATATGTTAATTTCTTTTGTTTTTAATTTCTTATATGCTTTTATTTTAATTTCTTCTGAAAAAGCCATATCATTATCTTTTAAATCTAGTTCTCGAATCTTATTTAAGTTAAAACACCACATTCCACTTTGATTGTCCTTTAATCTCAAACCAAATAAAAAATTACCAGTTATTGTCAAAATTTTATTTCCCAAGAAATGGGGTAAAGACATGGACCCCTCTTTAAGTTTTGCAAATCTATTAGTTGTTATAAAATCTAAATTTTCTTTTTTCAGGATTTCAAGTAATTTAGGAACTAATTCCAGTGGATATGTTCCATCAGCATCACCTGTTATTACAATATCTCCTTTAATTGTCTTTAATGCATATTTGTATTGAAATCCATACCCTTTTTTCGGTGAAAGGATTACTGTCGCTCCTTTTTCTTTTGCAATTTCTCTTGTTTTATCATTACTCCCACCATCAATAATAACTATTTCATAAGCATAACCTTTTGCTTTAATCTTTGAAAGTGGAATTTGTTTAATAGTATCTCCAATTCCTTTTTCCTCATTTAGAGTAGGAAGTAATAGAATAACTTTTTCTTTATTGCTCATGTTTCTACTAAAAATAGGGCTTTTATAAAATTAATCGGGATGCAAAATGTAAATTATTTTAGCATCTTTTCCTTATTAATTTTAAATAATTAAAGTTATTAAATATCTTTTATTAAAAAATACAAGATTAATAAGGGAGATATTAAAGCGAGTATAACTGAAAGAATTAATACTAAATAGGCTAAAGAGTGTAATAACTGGTCAAAAAAGTTGTTTATCTTATACTTATCATAAATTTTGTCTTTCATTTTATATCCAACTGGATAAAAAAACCATTCATGTGTTGAGTCAATTGCAGAGGTTATTTGTGGCTTAAATTGCATTGTAGCAGAATAAACTTTAAAGTAAGGCTTTCCTGTTTCTTCATTAGAGCCCCCTCCCCCGTATATGAGTTTGTCTAGATTAGCTTGATTAGAAAATATTTGAACTAATTGTTCAGAAGAGTCATTTAATGAACCATTAGTAATTGTCCCCCAACCACAATCATCTGGAACACATTCAATAAAATAAACTTTTGTGGGAATATTTTGTCCTGGCAATTCTTGATTTAACTGAGAAATCTGTGGAAAAAGGCTTGATTCCAAATAATGAAAATCATGAAATGTCCATGCAATAATCCCTCTATATATTCTTGCATCAACTAGGACTATAGAATTTCTATCTAAATTCTTTACAGAATACTCTCTTATCTTAGATATTGCTGAGCGAGATGTCAGATAAGGTGCTAGAATGGCTAAATTAATTATTAGGATTAATATTATTAATATTGGCAAAATATTCTTTGTCTTAAAATGTTTTTTTCCCCATTCATTAAGGTAGATTAATGATATTGCTGAAAAGATAGAGAATAAAACTACAAAAGGAGCATAGTGTGTTTGAAGACCTATAGCAGTGATAAGAACCAAAAAATGCACTACAAATAACGATAGTAAAAACCATATAAATTTTTTCTCTGAGGGTTTATATCTGAATGATAAAAATATCCCAAATAAAAAGAGAATAAAGGTTACTGGAGAAAGTGTTAAAAAAGAGCGTGTCATTGTCTGTAAACAATCTGGAATATTAGTTAAAGAGAATCCTCCTTCATGTGCAAGTCCTGGTCCTTGGTAAAATTGTTTATTTATATTAAAGTACATTGCAAAAGGAAGGTCAACAATTCCTTTGTCTTTGTACAACAGATAATTATAAACAAGAACTGGTGAGAAAAATAATAAAATTATAAGAAAAAATAATACTATTTTTATATAGTTTTTCTTTATCCATCTCTTATCAGTTTTATGTCTCTTATAACCCCAAATTAATATAAATAATCCAAAGACTATTACAAAATTAACTGCAATTATCTTGATTAACATTGCCATTCCTAAAAAAACCGCGCTCAAAAGAGATATCTCTTGTTTTTCTTTAAATTTTTTAATAAATAAAAATATTGCTATTAATACAAAGAAAATCATGGATTCATCCATGTAAGATAAAGCATATCTTGTAAAAAAAGGAGAGACTGCTAACAAGAATGAAGAAATTAATGCTACTTTTTCATCAAAAAGTAATTTAGATAAAAGATACACCATAATTATAACTAGAGAACCAAAGAAAAAAGACATAGACCTAAGACTAAACAAAGTTACTCCCAATAATTTATAAAAAATATCTGAAAGATAGAACCAAAGAGGACATTGTGTCATATGGCTTATTGAACCTTTTTCAATAAAATTTATGGCATGGGTGCCATGAATCATCTCATCTGCAAGAGGTGCTACATTAGAAACAACTATAAATCGGATAATTAGTCCCAGTAAAATAATAAGTATTAACCACTTTAAAGGATTTTTCGAAAAAATAAAATTTACAAATGAATCAATAATCTTATCCAGCTTAATTTTCTTAGAAGTTTGTGTTTCATACTCATTCATTTTATCAATCCCCTATGAGTTTTAATTTTTTGAACTTTAAAAAATCATGTACCAAGAAAATATTTTAACATCTATCTTTGAAATAAGAAATAGTCCTTTTTAATCCTTGTTCTAAATTAATTACTGGTTCCCAATTCAAAGTGTTTCTTGCAAGAGAAATATCTGGTTTCCTTCTTACCGGGTCATCTTCAGGAAGATTTTTATAAATTATATTTGATTTGGAATTAGTTAATTTGGTTATTTTTTTAGCTAAATCCAAAATTGTAAATTCTTCAGGATTTCCAAGATTTATAGGATTAGTGTAATTTGTATTCATTAATTTATGTAATCCATTAATCAAATCGCTAACATAACAAAAACTCCTTGTTTGATTTCCTTTGCCATAAATTGTTATTGGTTTATTTTTTAAAGATTGCATAATAAAATTAGATACTACTCTTCCATCATCTTTATCCATATTTGGACCATAAGTATTGAAAATTCTTGCTATTCTTATTGGTAACTTAAATTTTCGATGATAATCTGTGAACAAAGTTTCTGCTACTCTTTTTCCTTCATCATAACATGCTCGTGGACCCAAAGTATTCACATTCCCCCTATAGGATTCCTTTTGAGGATGCTCTAAAGGGTCTCCATAAATTTCAGAAGTAGATGCTTGTAAAACAGTTGCACCATTTAATTTTGCGAATTCTAAAACATTAATAACCCCCTGTGTATTTGCTTTTATTGTTTCTATTGGGTCAAATTGATAATGAATTGGAGAAGCAGGACATGCTAAATTATATATCTGGTCAATACTTCCCATAGATTTAATATCAAAAGGATTAGTAATATCATGAGGGATTATTTTAAAATTAGAATTTTTTGTTAACTCTTCTATATTTTTTCTTTTTCCTGTAAAAAAATTATCTAAACAAATAATTTCTTGTTTTTTTTCTTCTAAGAGAAATTTGCAAAGATGGCTTCCAAGAAACCCTGCTCCGCCAGTAACTAATATTTTCATATTATTTTTCTATATTCTGGATTTAAAAGTATTTATGTTCAAGAATTATTCTTTCTCAATCATTTTAACCATGTCTATGAAAGCAGGTCTTGTTATTAAAACTCCTACACTAATTCCAATAATTGTTGTAATTGCAAAACCTTTCAACAAACCAGCTCCAGCCCATAACAAAGGAATCAAGGCAACCAGTGCTGTAAAATATGTTCCTAAAATAATTGTAAATGCTCTTTTCATTTTTTGTTTTATACTTAATAATTTACCCTGTTTTGATTCGTCCAAAATAATAATCTGACTATCAATCCCAGTACCAATTGCTGCAATTATTCCTGCAATGCTTGGCAAGTCAAGATTCCATCCAATAAGGGACGCTATTCCTAAAATTATAATTATTTCAGAAATACTTGTCATTAATAATGCTATTGAAGACTTGAATTTTTTATATCTTATAAAAATAATTATTACGACTGCAAGAAGTGCGGCTATACCTGCTAAAAAAATAGATTTTATGAAATCTTTTCCAAGTATAGGGGAAATTGTATCTAATTTGACTATCTCTAATTTGAATGGAAGACTCCCTGTTATAAGGATTGTTTGGAGTTTGTGCATTTCTTCTCTTGCAGAATTATATGCTTGTTCCTCTGTCTCTCCTCTTTCTGAACCTGATATTTGGATTTGAGTCGTTACTTGACCTTTAAGGCCTTTACTAATAAAAAGACTGCTAACAAGATTATCATCTAAAAATAGATCTAATTTTTCAGATAAGTATTCAGGATTTGTTGCATTTATATCTAATTTTTCTGTTATTTCTGCATGTCTTTTCGCAGCTTCTTCACTAAGATAAATTACAAATTTAAAATTACAAAAATATGCTTCTCCTGAAGGTTGGCAGGCTTCAATTCCTGCACAAGTGGCATCATTTCTACAAACAGAAGAAATATCTTTTTCTCCACCAATAAAAACAATTTCATCCCCTATTTTTGCCTCAAATTTACCCTGTTTGGAAATTAATTCCTCTAAATCCTTAGGAGTTCCTCCTGCTATCTCAATAAGCATAAAGTTGTTTCCAGCTAAATCTGATATTGGACGAATATTCATATCTGCAATTCCATAAACATTCAGACGATTACTTATAACATCAATAAGGTCATTGACTTCTGCAGAAGAAAGTTTTTTGTCTTGTGCTTGCACTAATGCTCTTGAACCACCTGCCAAATCTAATCCTGTCTTAATATTTATTTTTGGTATTTCTGCAACAGTAATCTTTGGAGTATTATTTGAATACCAAATTATTTCAGAATCTTTAGTTTTAAAAATTGTTTTGATATTTTCTTCAGAAGGATATTTTCCAAGCATTACATTTGCAAAATCTTCTAAATTAATTATTTCTTGTTCATCAATTTGTGTAATTATCTGCTTTTGCCTAAATCCATATTCAAATGCTGTTGAATTTGGTGTTACACTTGTTATCACAATGCCTTTTTGAGAGAGCATTGTTATATTAAAAATAGATATAAGAGATAAAGCTATAATTACAATCAATAGCCATATTCTCCAACTTAATTTAATTTTCATTTTTTTTATTCATATGCCATTTAAGTATTGAAACATTAGTTATCCATGTGTTAAGTATATCAAAGCTTAAACCAATAACAAGTATTGTAAAAATCTGAGTTAGAATTATTGAAAAAGAGCTGACAACAATCAAAGCGAAAGTTACAGCTAAAAGTGACGTGAGTGTCATAGTCAGACCGGTTTTAAATGCTCCAAAAATTCTTGTGTTTAATGGAGCTTCGTGTCTTTTTAGAATTCTAGTTGTAAGCAAAATATCTGTATCCACTGAATAACCTATTAACATTAAAAATGCCACAATTCCTGCGCTTGACATTTGTATTCCCAGAATGTTCACCAAAACCAAAGTCATTAAAATATCAGCAAAAGCCGCTAGAACAACAGCTATTGAAGGAACAAATGTTCTAAAAATAATAAAGACAACTATTGCCATAAAAATAAAGGCAAATAAAATTGCAATCAAAAGTTGTGTGTAAAAACTTTCACTTAAAGCAGAACCAGTACATTCAAAACTTGCGTTATCTCCATTAATTAATTCATATCCAAGATAATCTTCAAGAATTATTTTAATAGGTTTAATTTCTGATTCATTACACCCCCCAGTCTTTACCTCAATAATAATTGCTTTTTGTTCTCTTGTAACTAAATCATAAATTTCTCTTGTATTAACATCTTCAAATTTTTCTGAAAGAATTTGTGTTAAATTATCTATGTCAACTTTTTCGTAGATTGTGACAGAAGTTCCCCCAGTCAAAGAGATATCTTTGTAGATAAAATCATTATTTTGAGAATAAAAAACTCCCATGTAGATTAAAGAAAAAACTAAAAGTATTGCTGGAATTAATAACAATAACTTATAATTTTTGTCGTGGAAATTCCAAAACTTTTTCCCTTTTTCTTTTTCTTGATTATCTTGTTCCATTTTTTTCTTTTTATTATGCGCGGGCCGGGGGTCGAACCCGGGTCAATTGGTGTCTTCAAATTTATAATTAAAACTATAAATTAAACTTATGGAAGCCAATTATACTGCCACTATACTACCCACGCTTATCTGAACATCAAATTCTTATTTAATAAAGCTTGCGAAGAGCGCGCCTGACAGGATTTGAACCTGTGGCCCCTTCCT
>Ga0114923_10000079_pt1 | contig 78196 bp, 60 predicted proteins | sample SumtaG_FD_89578 | JGI IMG/M metagenome (GOLD analysis project Ga0114923, IMG submission 89578) | Deep subsurface microbial communities from Indian Ocean to uncover new lineages of life (NeLLi) - Sumatra_00157 metaG | ecosystem: Environmental > Aquatic > Marine > Oceanic > Sediment | place: near... | reverse complement strand
TTTTGGACCATTTGTCAATCTACAGACAATGCTCTTCTATGTTCAAGTGCGAGAGGTCTATAACAATATCCAGTACTCTGCAAATAGACTCTCTATCCCTCTAGGAGAGTCAGACTCCTTCATACTTACTTGGACTGAGAGTGATTATAATACACCAATTGAATCTTCAAGTAGCTCAATCACATGTAATTGGACAGATTTCCATAGTAGTGGAGATATTAATTATACAGTAATTGAAATCGACCCTGGTGTATACAACATCACTATTTTCACAAAATCCACTGATCAACTAACAGGGCCGGATGACCTAATCAATGTTGAATTTAATGTAGAAAAACATAATTTTCAAAACCATACTTTCAATATTGATGTTGAGATTCGGAAGAGAAATACTCTGTTTATGTTAGATGAGCCTATCTCTCAAACTCAGTTTGGTGACATGATTTCTATTCTTGTCTATTACCAAGATACTGAGCTAAGAACTGGGATTAGTAATATTACAGGTGAAGTTCGCATCATCGTAACATCATCTGGAGTGCCCACCCTCATATACAGTTGTTCAGACTCATTACTGGGTACAGGACATTTCAACATTAGTATTGATAGTACTCAGTGGGGAAGTATTGGTTGGAAAGATTTGACAATTTTTGTTGAATGGACTGGTTCACTAAATAAATTCTATAATCAAACAATTGAAAATTCTGTACGTATCATTGGTACTTCTACCGATGTTTACCTAGAACAAGCTCCGAGTGCTACCTACTACCAGGATAGCTTCAATTTCAGTATTGTCTATTGGAACTCGATAGATACTTTGAGGATTAGTAATCTTTCTGGATATGTGTATCTGCAGATAACTACCTTAGACAGTGGGCATAGTGTAACTCAGCAAGATTTCGTATTCTATGAATCTGGCACAGTACCCGGAACTTACATCTTCTCACTTGATAGCGCATTATTCTCAAGTACTGAAACATTCAGATTTGAATTTGTTTTCATGTGGAAGAAAGGTCAAATACCACTGTATGAAAATCGAACAATGGTTGTATCGCTATTAGTATTGGATCGCCCAACATACATCAACTACGAACCCTCTGGATCTTCTCCATATGGTGAATGGGCTAACATATCACTTAGTTATGTTGACATACTCACTTCAATGAAAATACTGAATTCTTCACAGCTCATGGTTACTCTCAATGATCCTGGTGTAGTATTCGAACTATTCTATAATGATGCTACAGGAATGTTTACGATTAGCATTGACACAGTGACATTACCTGGTATTGGATCACATACTATTCATCTCAATCTCACTTGGATCGGTACACCATTCTATGCATCTGTCAACAGTCAGGAACTAGTTGTGACGGTAGTAGAACGCGTAACACAACTAACTCATCTGTCAGTAGCTCCAAGTCAATGGAGCAACAATGTCACAATTGAGTTGATATTCACTGATTTGGTTACAGGATCCTCAGCGGGTATGACTGGTACTCTCACTCTTGATGTTTCATCAATAAAGTACACAGTAATAGCTCTTGCTGATGGCCATTATCTTGTTATCCTAAATACAACAGCATTTCCATCCAACGGACTATACGCAATTAATGCTACCATCGTACATACCAATCCAAATTACGCATCAGCAATAGATATCTTCGACATCTCAATATTGAATCGTTTTACACAACTCGGTTATGATAGTCCAGACCCTGCACCTTACGAATCCAATTTGACCATTGTTGTTACCTACACTGATGACAGTACTGGACAAGGGATTGCAGGCGCAGATATCTCGGTGACTGGCAATAGTACATTTGTTTTAGTCAAGGATAGCAATTATTGGGTCCAATACCTCGGAGACGGACATTACTTAATTGAAATAGACACAATAACCTTAGGAGCTCCATCTGTATACCTTCTGACAGTTTCAGTCACTTACAGTGGGGAACCATTCTATCTACCAAGTGCAAGAAATATAGTGACGAGGGTCGTTCAGCGCACAGCACAAATTCTGGTTACTAAAACTCCTGGAGAAACTCCGTTTCTTGAAAACATCACTATTCGCTTTAAATTTGAGGACTTCATCCTTGGTACAAAGATCACCATTGACAAGTCCGATATCACATTAACTCATGGCCCATTGAATACAATAATTGCATCCGGTGATTACTCACTTACTGAATATCCAACCTATTACGAAATATCATTCAACTCTACAATCCTTGATTCAGTAGCATTAGTATCAGCACATGAAATTGAGATATTCATTGATACAAGTAGTGATTCGCCATTTTATACCCCTAGAGGAATTGTGGTATATGCCACAACCGTGAGTCGTCCAACACAAATTCTCTTTCCGCTGGTTGTAGATACACCTTACTATGATAATATTACAATAGAATTCAACTACATAGATTTTCTAAGTGGTCAAGGGATAGATGGTGCAGATGTGTCGATAACCAGCTTGAATTGGACAGTTCCCGATTACACTGTATCTGGACTTGGTAATGGTTTATACCGCATCCATGTGAATAGCAGTATCTTTGGAAATGTGGGTGTTGTTTACTTCGACTTCACACTCAGCAAAGTAGGAATTCCATTCTACTCAAGCAGATCCACATATGATGTTCCAGCCAATATTCGACTTGTGCAAACATCTCTTATTGCAGAAACTCCACCCATTGGATCGACTCCAGTTGGCGTACCAATTGAAGTCTTCTTAACTTTGAGAGATTTTGACCATGACCTTCTATTGGGGAATGCAATGATACAATCAAATTGGACTGACCTTTATGGAACTGATTTTCAATTTGAAGAGATAGGTGGTGGACTTTACAAATTAACATTGGAAACAACTGGTCTGTTATCTGAAAGGTACGTCTTCCATGCTTGGTCTTCAATATCATTCTATGCAGAAGCTTTGGTAACTATTACAGTTCAGCCGGGAGCTACAAATGTAGAAATCTATCTTGAGCAGTCGACGTATTATCCAGAATGGGGAGAATCTGTTAATGTCACATTCCAAGTAGTCGAACCAGTTTACGGATCTCCGATATCTGGAATGAATGCAACCCTTGTCTGGAATGGAATCCTCTATAATTTCACAGATCTAGGTGATGGATACTATGGATTAATCCTCGATTCATCAGTCGAAGATTTTGGTATTTATCAACCAGTTATCACAGTGACTCAGGAGTTCTACCAACATCGTCAAAAGGCCTTCACATTAATAGTGTCAAAAGCTACTGGTCAAATCCTACCTGAACAATCAATTTACAATGTTGTTATTGATAATTCTGTTAGCATCCTCATTTACTTGAATGATACAGTTACAGGTACACCCGTTACTGGTGCAACTGTCACGATGGAATGGAATGGTTCAGTATACACTCTTAGTTCCTATCTGACTCCAGGATATTACAATGGAACGGTGAATGCTTCAGAATATGTTGTGGGACAATATCCGCTTACTATTAGAACGGTGACAACAAACCACCGCTTTCTTGAAGCAATAATTGACATCAATGTTATACCAGTGCCAACCACTGTTTCAATTCAAGATGGATCAACTTTGCTCAACGTATACTTTGGTGATGTTGTTTCCATATTAGTCGTTTACAACGATACCTTCCATTCAGCATTCATAGAGAATGCCAATATCTCGTTCGTTCTTGGGAGTCTGAGTGGACAGTTAGATCCAGAAATAAATGGCACATACAGTGCTTTCATTGATAACAGTGGCTTTGCATCTCAATCAATCTACTTGAGAATAATTGCAGAAAAAGATGGGTATGCTACAGCAATCAAATCAATCATTGTTACAATATTACCGATTCCAACTGAGGCGTACGCTACACCGATTCTCCAAAGCGGTTATTGGGGTGATACACTAACATACAATTTCTTCTTCAATGACACTCAACATAATGAGTTAGTTACAGATGCTAATGTTATTGTAAGTTGGGACGGAGGTATTCCTACAGTAGTATCTTATCCAAATGGTACGTATGCGGTAATTGTAGATATTACTGTAGAAACACCTGGGATTTTCGACTTAGTCTTGAGATTTGATTTGACAAACTATACATCAAGGACAGTTACTGTAAGAATCGAAATTTATGCAACTCCAGCTGAAATCATAGGACCAAACGAATACTCTATTCCAGTAAATGATACAGCAAGTATAATTTTCACATTGAGGAACCAGCTGGATGATTCAAACATTACAGAGGTCATAGGAATTGCTTATTCGAACGAGTTAGGAGAATTCGAACTTGAGCTGTTAGCTAATGGTTCCTATTCATTGAATTTGTTAGGTGATCTTCCATTTGGTACATACAGTTTCGATATTGCATTTAGCTCGAATAAATATACGATTGGCCCCTTACATCTCGATGTTGTAGTACGAAGGATACTTACCACCCTCACCGCACAAAATGTGTCAATCGCAACAACACCTGGTTTACTCTTTTCAATCGGATTGAATTTCTTTGATATAGATCACAATCTAGGTATCTCCGGGGCAAATATTACTGTAGATTACAATGAAGCGAATATCACATACTTCGAAACTGACACTACTGAAGAGGATGGCGATTATAGTCTATTCTTCAGAGCTAATGCTGGTAGAACAATCTACATCACTATCACTTTCCAGAAAGAAGATTACGAAACTAAAATCATAATTATCGAAATCAATTCTGATATTAGCGCTGAGCAACAAGTTCGTCAATTAATTACTGTGGGCGGCGGAATGTCATTAATACTCGTGGCATTACTGATTGCAGGTTATGTGCGAGTGTGGAGTGTTCCTATAGTATTTCGTAGATTGAATAGGATGATTCGTATATTATCAAAAGGACGGGTTCCAAAAGCTCCTACTGCTGCAACTCGCCAAGAAATGATAATGGCGATTGTGAATGAGGACCTCGAAACTCTGAAACTCTCCAAGGATGCGGAAGAAATCTCTGCATATTCAATAGTGACGACTGTTCCTGAAGTAGATGATCTCTTGGAGGAACTAGCATCAATCACTGGTCTTGGGGAAGCCGAGATTCAGGCTTTCAGGGCAGATCTTTCAAGAATGAAAGCTAGTGAACGTCCTGGTTTCATTATGGAAGTTATTGAACAAGAGAGAGCTCGTAGAGCAGATGTATTAGCTACACCTCTCGAAACCGACTTAGATGAAGAGGAAGCCCCACTGGAGCAGAAACCCGAAGATCTTGAAGACCTGCGCAGTAAACTCTTGAAGAAGGGAATGGCTCTTGAAGAGGTGGAGGTCATAGTAGAAGAAGCAAAGAATCTTTCAAAGGCAGACCTAGACGCTCTCCTTGATAGTCTTGGAATCGATATCTAAATGGTGATCAAATCAGTCAGTATATGAAATCTTGTTTGCAGTTGTTGAATGCATTCACTTCACTATTGGTGTCTACATGTGAAGAGGGTTGCTAGAATTAGATTTGATATCTTGAGAATTCCAATCAGGTATCATTCGATTAATCGAAATGTTTAACGATTTTTTATACACAAGTCTATTCATATATTAGAAAATAATAAAACAGGTGTTCATTAAACACAGTTGAGAGGATTTCTAATAGGGGACTAACCAATGAAAATAAAGAAGAACTTGAGCCTATTTCTTGTAGTAGCATCACTTATGCTAAGTTTTGGTTTGATTGGGAATACAAATTTTGCTCAGCTACCTGATGCAGAATCTTCTCAACTTGTTGATATTGGCGGTGGGCAGTATATCGAAGTAGGTCCTGATGAAATTCTTGAATCTTTTTCACTTTCTGATATACCCACAACTATTGAGGGTGAAGGGTCTCCTCTGAATGTATCAGAGTATGGACAAAGAACAGATCAATTTGATGACCTCAAGCTTGCTTATTACCCTACGAATACGACAACTAACCAAACAATTTCAGTTCCTCTAGGTGCAAACTGGGAAGGGACTGATATATTTCTCAATGTGAGTGACCTTCAGGAGAATCGGACATATCTTACCAATCCTGGATTCGATGACACATCAGATTGGACTCTTGGAACAGATGACCTTGGATCACACACAAATGATGTTGATTCGTCCATAACTGGCGGCTACGTTAGCTTCTCCATGGATGGAGAATCAGATGGTGGTTATTACCGGCATGATATTGGAGACCGGATGTATGCTGAACAGACAGTAAACACAAATCGTGGTGAGGTTACATGGGTTGGTGTTTCACTTGATTACTGGGTTGATGATGCTTGGGGTGGTCTACCCATTGGATTTTGGCAGTTATACGCACAAGTTGGTAATGCAGATAATGCATCCAACCATTTATGGCGCAAACAATTCAGTGATGTTCTTGCTCAAGTAACATGGTATTCTACTGGACTAATTGAAGCAGATCCATCACTCATTACATCATCAACTACTCTCTTCCAAATCGGGATGAGAACAACTAGGTCATTTGGAAGCAATCCTCAACTCTATCCTGAAGTAAGAATGGATAATGTTAAGATATTCATGAAAACACGTGTACAACCAACCCAAGTTAATCTGGAAATGAATGGGTTGCCCGTGTCCAACACCACGGATGGATTTAGTTGGGTATGGAGTTTGGGATCGGTCTATGAATCCGCAACTATTCCTTGGGTTGGAAATTCAGTTAATGCTACTTTCAGTTGGACTCCAACACCCGTCAATCCTGACCCTAATTTCGATATTTTTGTCACATTCGACGTTGATATGACAGTTTACGCAAAGAAAGTAAACCAATCTTCTTTGTATCAAGCAGCTATTCAAAGTCCAGGAACAAGTTACTCGATTTCTAATGCAAGCCAAGTGGATTGGAATACGTTCTATTACATAGCTGTTCCAAATGGATATTCTGATTTCTTCTATTTCAATGCCAGTAAATCTAGTTCACTAATCATTGATTCTGTTTCGGAACCTCGTTATCCAGGTACGGACTTCCCATACTGGTCGTCTACTTCAACAAGTTTCAATATTTCAGTATATGATGGAGTTGTTGGAATATATCAGAACGGCTTTTGGAAGATAGCTGGACATTCAACCAATATCATTAATGATGTCAGAATGTCAAGTGGAGCTTCATGGCTAACAACCAATACGTATCGAGCAAATGACAATGTTCGTTTTCGAGCCTATCTCGATTCAGCTTATAATGGAGCTACCGTTACCTTCGATGTTTACAATTCCTCTGGTGATTTATGGACTACATTGGATGCCACAGTATCATCTGGTATAGCTGAAACCACAGACTTGAATCTAAATGCTTACACGGCTGAGGTTGGAGAATGGACCATTCAAGCATCTGTGAATGACTCTATCTCCGGTAGCTCGGTTGAGAATATCGGGTTTTACTCAAGGTCATTCACCATCGAGCATGGTACTGATATTTACATTGCATATCCGAGGGAGTCGATTATTACATGGGAACGAAACTTGACCTATGGACAAGATATGCTTCTTCAGATTGGAGTGAATGATTCTAGCAACGGCTTTCGTTTACCTGGAGGTTCTGCAACGTATAATTGGACAACCGGAACCCAATCATTTAATGACATGGGAACTGGTGAATACAGCGTTGTTCTAAACACAGCGGATCTTGGAGTTCCTGGTCGTTATGTTATTAGTATTACTTGGAATAAACAGTATTATGACCCACTCCAACGCTACTTTGTAATCAATGTCGTTGAAGAAACAACTCTGCAATCCACAAGTGCACCTGGTGTGAATGTACCTCGGGGTGACGATGCAGTATTATATCTCTTCTATGCTGACTCTGGAGACTCTGGTATTCCTAGTGCAACTCTAATCTGCAACTGGACCGATTCACCATATACAATTGATCCAGTTCTTGGAGACCCGGGTAATTATACTCTAACTATAACAACAGATAGTTCTAATTTGGGCACATATGCAGTTGTCATCACTGCCCAGCAGGACTACTATACTTCTTCACAAGTACTCCTCTTTGTGGAAGTTAGACAGATTTTCACCTTAGCATCAGTTTCTGATAGTATTGTCGAACTTCCTGCAGGTGATGATGAAACAATTACATTGACCTATTGGGATACTGATCATGACTTACCGATATTAAATGCTGAGAGCTCGATTTCGTGCAATTGGTCGGATTATACAGTGCTGATGAGTTCTCCTGGTGAGTATGATATTACCTTCAATTCTCAAGAAACCGACATTATCAGTGATGATTATTCTGTTGTTTTCAATGTAAATCGTTTTGGTTATCAAAATCACACTTTCGACATTACGATTAAAATCGTAACTCATTTGACCTCACTTTCCCTTACAAATGCAATAGAACCAACTGCCTATACCGGCCACATTACAATTAATATTCTATATTATGATCTTACAACTGCTTCAGGGATTATCGGTAGTGATGTTCTAATTTACGCTACCGCATCAGGGGTTCCTTCTCTTGAATTCACGGTGACTAATGATACTGTAGAAGGACAGTATATTTTGAGTATCAGAGCTGATCAATGGGGAAATATCGGGAGGAAAGATATCACTGTATATGCAAACTGGACAGGACCTGAGCCAATATTTAGTAATAAAACACTACAAGTAAGCGTACGGATTTCAGGAAGTCCCACAGATCTGTATATTGGTATAAATCCAATATCCACTCCATATGGAGAGAATGTCACCTTTTCAGTTATCTACTGGGATATCAGTAATAGCACAGGAATCACTAATGATACTGGTGTTTACCCACTAAATGTTTTCTTCTACATAGAAGTTCTTACACCCGGCCAAACTCTTACTCAAAGCTTGATGGCCATTACTGAACTAGGTAATGGTGAATACCAAATTACGTTTGATACATCATTTCTGAGCGGTTTAATAGAATGTGATATACGAATTTATGCGAATTGGACTAGTGGCCAGCTTCCGTTATACGAAAATCGGACAATATCCGTGTCAGTTTACACTCGCTATAGACAAACAAGTGTTCTGTGGGATTCGATGCCCACCACCCCTTATGGTGATAGTGTTAATCTAACATTTTCCTACATTGATGTACTCTCAGGCTTGAACATACCCGATGATGCAAAGCTCAATTATCAAGTTCAAGAAGCAGGATTAGTGCTGAGTTCAGTATACTTACCTGGTACACAAGAGTTCGTGCTCTCTATTGACACGACATGGTGGTCTAATGTTGGAACTTTCACTTTCTATCTTGATGTTGAATGGTATGGATCTCCATTTTACCAGAACCGTACAAGCATTCCTATTTCAATTACGATCAGGAGTAGATATACGACTCTTGAGCATGGGTCATACACATCAATTCAGTATGGAGAGAACCTGATCCTTGTATTTACCTATAGAGATCTTGATGACCAGTCTCTGTTAAGCACTGGAACATTAACTCTCGATGCATCACTCTTCGGTTACTATGGAGCTGTAAATAATTTTGATGGAACTTACACTGTTACTCTTGACACAAGTGTTTTTCTAACTTTAGGAACTAAAACAGTAAATGCTTCAATCATTTATACTGGAAGTAATTTTTGTTACGATGCCAATGATTTCTTTTATCTTACAGTAATCGAGAGAAGATCTCAGCTTACTAATGAAGTACCACCATTAGCAATCTTCTTGGAAGAAGCTGTCGTATTAGTTTCTTACATTGATGACAATACCTATGCAGGAATTCTCAGTGCTACTATAACTGCGACCAGTGGTGAAGCCACCCTCATATATGGAGTAACCTATTGGGTTGATGCATTACCTGGTGGAGAGTACCGTCTTCGTTTTTCAACACTACTAGCCTTTGGTAACTTTGGTCAATATTCAATCACTATTTCAGCTAGCAAGCCAGGATCACCATATTATCAAAGTAGAGAAGTTGATGTGCAAATTGATGTGGTTAGAAGATATGCGACGGTTGAAGTTACTCGTTCGCCACTTACCACACCGTTCCTAGAGAATGTAGAATTTCAAATTTCAGTAAATGACGATGTGAATAGCACAATGATATCAATCGACAAATCTGTGCTAACACTATCACATGGTAGTGGTACAGTCATCCTTGATTCCGAGTATACACTCACAAATGACAACGGATTCTATTGGATATCTATCAATTCCACGACACTAACTTCAATTTTGGTCGCAGGCTATATTATCACAATTCATTTTCATTGGGGTGATCTACCACCATATTACGAAAACTCGACTACTACAACGCCGGTCACAATTTCTTCTAGATTTACCCAGGCCTCTGTTCTTTCTACTCCACCCGCGTATTATTTCTTTAATATCAGTACACTGATCGATTTCAGTGACTATCTCTCTGGTGACGGAATTGATGGAGCAGATATTTCTCTCGCAAGTGTGAATTCAACTACTTTCACTGATTGGATCATTGACAATAAAGACGGTACATATCAGATACTTGTTGATACAACAACACTGTCTGGACTAGGGCGTTATTTCTTCACTGTAAATCTGACTTGGTATGGAAGTCCATTCTATGCTAATGTGACAAACCTCAGCTTTTCTGTTGTAGTGAACTCTGTATCAACTACACTCAGTTTTACACTTCTCCAAGGAGTAACCTATTATCTAGGAGATGAAATTCATGCCAATATCACCTACTCTGCAATTGAGTTCGGTGCCGGCATTGAAAACGCAGTTATCTGGAGTGACTGGAATGCTACTTACTCAACTATTGCCACGGTACATGAGATTGGTTCCGGCATATACGAAATGATAATTCAGACTTCATCATTGGATGCGGGTTTATACTCATTCTCAATCAATGGTTCAAAGTATTTACACCAGAATCAAAGTATTTTGGCTGATATTCTACTGGCTGCAGTGCCTGTTCAAATAGAATTGACATTTAATCCTTCAAGTCCGTTATGGGGTGATTCCATTGATTTCGAAGCTAACGTCACCGATGCTAGAAATGGGAATCCTGTTGTTGGTGCATATGTCAATTTAACTATCTCGACACTGACTGTGGATATGATTGAAGGTTCACCAGGTATCTATACTTACACTATTCAGAGTTGGGATATAATTGCTGGCGAACATACTGTGTCCGTAAGATCTGCTCTGCTTAACTATGAACCTAGACAAAGAAACTTCCAGATTCGTATTGACAAAGTCGCTTCAAAACTTCTTGGGTCTATCGATCCTCTATCAATTGTCAATGGTTTGAGCATTACTATTGACATAGATTATCTCATCTACTCAAACAGTTCTCCGATCGAGAGCGCCTATGTATACTATAGTTGGATTGGAGGCTCTGGTCAAATCAATTGGTCAATATCTGCAAGCCAATACGTTGGGGACTTGCTTGTTTCTGGAGTATCAGTTGGCACTCACCAAATTCTGATACAAGCATCATCTGACAACTACAAGAGTATTAGTATGCAGCTTACAGTTGAAGTTACTGAACTATCAACTACTCTTGTAGCAATCTCTGATTTAGTTGTAATAACTAACTATAACAATATAGCAAATATTACAGTTTATCTCAACAATACAGACCTTAACACACCTGTAACTGATGCCACGGTAACATTCGGAGTGGGTTCTATTGTAGGAAATCTAACTCAACTCATAACACCTGGTTATTATAGTGCAGTAGTGAATACGTCTGATCTAGGTGTTCAGGAATGGATGATTTCAATATCCAGTGTTAAATCTGGATTTGCTCCATCTTCAATTCAATTTACCCTTAGGGTAGAAGAGGTAGATACTGAGGTTGTTATATTAACAGCCGGTACTCTCAGTGGCTACTATGGCGAAGAAGTCACTTTTCGATTGTTCTTTAATGATACTCTTGCAAATGAGGGAATATCTGGAGCAATCACCAATTACACATTGGAGCAGTTCAAAGGGTCTCTACTTGATCATGGAAATGGCACATACTCTCTGACCTTGAACACTGCATTAGTCTTAGCTGGAAATGTCCCTCACGATATTTCAATTACATTCAGGAAAGACAACTATCACTTTGCATTTAGCTTGGTTAAGCTAATTGCTAGACCTATACCCACCGAAGTTACTGGGCCTATAGCAGCTACATATGCAGTCTACGACGACTACTCAATGATATTCACATTTAGAGACACACTGAATGATGAGCTCATTATTGATGGTTCGGCAACTGCAATCTGGGACTTTGCTCCAGCACTTCTAACTAATCTTGGAAATGGTTCATATCTCTTTGGACCTGATGAGGCTAATCTCACATCCAATCTACAGAATCGTGACACGCCATATCAAATTATCATTTCTATTTCACGAGCGAATTATTCCAGAACTGATATTATTTTACAACTTACAATTCGTGAGATAGACACTCAACTAATATTCGATGACCTTCCTACATCCATTTTTATCGGTGAAACTTTCCTTGTGAATATCACCTACATGGATATCGATCATGGAGTACCAATCGCGGATGCTGATATATCTGTGATTACAAGTAGTCGACTCGATGACGGTCTGATACGAGTACCGGAAGAAGATATCGACTGGGGTAATGGAACATATAGTCTTGCATTTAGAGCTCCAAATCTAGCATTCTATTCTTTGGAGATTAGTTTAGTTAGGTTGGATTACCAAGGTGCTTCTCAACTATTTGATATATATGCAGAACTAAGTGTAGAGCAGGCAACTCTTGTTGCTGGATTCCAATATGGTACAATAGGCCTTTTGGCAATAGCAGCTTTTGCAGGTCTATATTTCAAAGTTCTATCAGTACCTAGATTACTACGGATAATTCGAAGAATGATATCAGCTTTAAGCAAGGGTCGTATTCCATCTGCTGCTGATGTTCCACTTCGTCGTGAAATGCTACTAGCTATCATGAATGAAGATCTCGAGCCTGTCCATATTACAAAGACAATAGACGATATTTCACTGTCTACTGTTGATATAGAGGCAATGGATGTTGAAGCACTTCTTGAACAGCTTGCATACGTTGTGGGGTTAACTGCAGATGATGTGGATACACTGCGAAGAGACCTAGATCAGATGCGACCCAGCGAGCGGGCTGGATTCATCAACGAGGTTCTAAAACAGGAACGTGCTCGTAGAGCTAAGGAACTTGCTGAGGCTGAGGCTGAGGTAGGTGCTCCAGGTGAAGCAGTTGAGGAGATGCTTAGTGATGAAGAACTCGAACACCTCAAGGAGCGATTGGTGAAAATGGGTATTGAAGAAACCGAGGCTGACCTCATGGTTGAACAAGCCAAGAACTTGACTAGAGCAGAAATAGATGCTCTACTTAGTGAGATTGGAGGGATGGAAGAATGAAACCACGACATCAGTTACCTCTAATAGCGTTAGTCGCATTCCTAATGGTCTTCAATACACTAGCAGTAATGACTACTCCACCTAATGCTAATAGCTCAATATTACCAGAGCAACAAAATGATAATTCCATAATCCCTCAATATTCACCTGACACAACCATGATACCCTCAGATCAAGGTTGGTCAACATGGTCTAATGTTTCATCAGGTCTTCCTACTCAAGCCTATGGAAATAGAAGTGATACTATTGATGGGAATCAAATACAGTATTTCTCATCTAATAGTAGCACAAGCAATGCTTCTGTTTCAATTCCAATGGAAACTGATTGGGAAGGGCATGAGCTCTTTGTGGGTATTAGTGACCTAACAGAGAATAGAACCTGGGTAGAGGATCCTGATATGGAAAATTCCCCATCTACATGGACCTTAGATACCGTATCTGTTGGAGGTGACGCATCACCCTCGGCATATTGGGTAAATGATGGTCATGGTTCTGGTGATGATTGTGTTGAATTTGAAATAGCAGAAGGAGGAGATCCATCTGTTGGTGAACGAGCGTGGGCTGAACAAACATTTACAGTAGATCGTGGAGATGTTGTTTGGGCCGGATTTCGACTTGATTACTGGGTTGAATCAGATTGGGGACCGGATGGTTTTGTAGCAATCTTTGTTTCTATTGAAACAAATGATTACACCCAGCGTGTATGGCAGAAATCGTTTGCAGATGTACCTGCAGAAATGGTTTGGTATGATAGTGGACTTATTGTCATTCCTGATCTAACAATATTTGATTTATCCGATGGTGCAACAATAACTGTTGGTCTCTACAGTCAGCAAACTGTAAACTACAGTCCTGATCTTGATCCATATGCTCGTGTTGATAACGTTGAGCTTTACCTTCAAACCAAAACTGATCCGACTGACATCAATCTGAAAATGAATGGAATTAGTGTGAATGATTACAGCGCTGCTGGTTCTACTGTTCCTGGATTGGGAAATGTCACACAGATTCCATCTCCAACTTGGACATCTAGTCCAGTAAATGTTGAATTTTCTTGGACACCGACTCCGTCAACACCAGATCCAAATCGCATTATCTTTGTTGATTTCAATGTTGAAACAAACCTCTATGCAAGGGTAGATCTATCTACTGTAACAACACAAAATCCAACTTCTTATGGAGAGAATTTTGAAGCAACAAATTCATCCGAAGTTGAATACTTGACATGGTTCTTTGCGGATATACCGGATGGGTATGATAATCGGTATTACTTCAATCTCTCCTTACCAGAAGGACGAGATGTATACTATATTGGCTCACCCTTACTTACACATGTAAACATCTCAACATGGGATGAAGGCCATGGTCCTGAATGGTTTGCGAATATCAGTGCATACAATTATGCTGATAGGTGGGGTTACTGGTTAATTCAGAGCAAGGGCGACAATATGATTACTGACCTATACATGACAAGAAGTGGTGTATCAGCTAGAAGCTTCGATTTGAGAGCCGCAGATGCTTCATTCTTCTCAGTTGATGTAGGTGCTCAGTTTGCAGGACTTCCTGTAAACTTGACTGTGTTTTCACCATCTGGTAGCAATTGGTACTCAGAATTTGCTATCGTCAATAGTACTGGTTTTGCTAACTCCAAAGAACTAACATTTGGTACTAATGCAACTGCAGGTCAATGGATCGTCCAAGCTTTCTGTAACAATAGTATAGCAGGGTCCGATTGGAACAAGACCGGATTCTTCCGTCGTTCATTCAACATTATCCATGCATCTGAATCCACTTTACTGAATCCAAGTGATGCTGTTTCAACATGGACTACTAATGTCACTTATCCTGATCTCTTTCTAGTAAGATTGCGTGTCAATGACAGTGATATTCCTGGTACCACAGTATCTGGAGGTCAGATGAGTTACAACTGGACTACTGGTACTGAATATTTCGGAGAAGGTGGAAATGGTGAGTATCTGATAACTCTCGACACGGGTGATCTACCTCAAAAAGGTCAGTATATACTGAACCTTGAATGGAACCATCCATATTTTGATACTATTCAAGAAGTACTCACAATTAATCTCAATTTTGATGGAGTCCTTAATCTTGAAGCGCCTGACTCTCCTGGTTTGTCAATACCCTTTGGGTACAATGGTTCGTTCCAAATTGGATTTGAGGATTATCTGGGTGCCCCAATTACTACCGGTATTGTTGACTGTAACTGGTCGAGTTACTATAGCGTAACTCCAGTAGCAGGTTCACCAGGCAGTTATCAATTTTGGTTGAATACCTCATTTGTGGATATGGGTGAATATGTAGTTGAAGTAACCGGAACTGCACCCTATATCCTACCTCAAAGATACTTGCTTTATGTTGAGGTTCGTGAATTGTACACTAAGGTAACATACCTGCAGAATGTTGTTTCCATCCCTGTAGGCGAGGCCAATTCATTAACTTTTGAATGGACCGATGCAGATCATGGCACAGCACTAACAGGTTTGAATAATTCAATTCTCTGTGATTGGGCAGGTTCCTATAGTATCGACGAGATTTCTCCGGGTCTGTATAATTTGACCATATTTACAACTGATGTTACACCACTTGGGACAACTTCTGTGAAAGTAAGTTTCTCGGGAGCAATGATGCAAAACCATACTATATCGATTCAAGTAATTGTAAGCTCACATTCAACTTTGTTTACACTTGAAGACCCGATTATGCAAACATCGTATGGAGTTGATGCATTCATACTAGTAGAGTACATCGATACCGACTTAGGAATTGGGATTGATAATAGTTCTACTAATATTCACATTTCAGTAACAACTCCTGATCTCCCTTCACTAATCTATTCCGTAACTGACTTAGGATCAGGACTCTACAATATCACTGTACCAACATCACAATGGTCCACCGTCGGTTGGAAGAATTTCACGATTGAAATCAGTTGGACTGGTGTTGGGGAGAAATTCCAAACTAAATCATTAGATACATTATTCCGATTGATTGGGACGCAAACAGATCTGTATTTAGAAACCGCTCCAGTTGCCACATACTATTTGGATAATTTTACTTTCTCTGCGGTATTCTATGATGTTGTCAACTCCACCTATATTTCTAATTCATCCGGAGCCGTATTCCTCTCATTTACACCTATTGGTATCAATCCAGTTAGTGGTAATGATTTCTTTGTTGAAATTGTAATAGATGGACCTTCTGTAATATATGAATTCCATCTCAACAGCACTCAACTTGAGGGAGTCGGAATGTTTGAGGTCGAAATTGCATTCCAATGGAAGAGTGGATTTTTGCCTCGGTATGAAAATCAAACGATTAACATATTTCTAATGGTATTTGAACGCCCTACATACGTCGATTATACACAAGTTCCACCAACTGCATACGGTGAAGATGCATATTTCGTCTTCTCTTTTGTTGATTCTCTTCGAGCAGAGAGAATCGCAGACACAATATCCTTGAATATAGACATCAATGAACCGGGCATTAATTGGACAATTTTGTATGATTCAGGTACAAGAGAATTTTCAATAATAATTGATACTTCGAGTCTAAGTGGAATAGGTTCTGTAACTCTCCATCTAAACTTGACTTGGTCAGGGTCTCCATTTTATACTGACATTCAAAATCACGAATTTACTGTCATGGTCTTAATGCGGAGTTCTCAACTGACACATCTCCCATTCACACCTGGTCAATGGGGTAACAATGTTACAATCGAATTTGTCTTTACAGACACAATTTCTGGAAGTACTGTTGGAATGCTTGGCGATCTTACATTGGATGTTGATAGTGACTATTACACTGTAACAATGGGCGCAGATGGACATTTCACTGTAATCCTCAACTCTTCGATTCTTGGTGATCCAGGATTCTACTTCATCAACGCAAGTATTGTGTATACGGGATCCAATTATGTCACTGATACCTTCGAATACTTTGGTTTTACTGTTCTTGAACGATTAACTCAATTGGGTTATGAAAGTCCAGACAATGCACCGTACTTGTCGAATGTCACGTTCATCATCACCTACATTGATGATAGTACTGGTTCAGGTATTACGGGTGCTATAGTTCAAGTAGCGAGTGCTCCTCTGACTTTAGTATTAGGAACTGACTATTGGATTACAGATATGGGTCTTGGAGAATATCTTATTGAGATTAACAGCACATCTTTGGGTTCTCCTGCAACTTATGTGTTAAATGTGACAGCTAGTCTTGTAGGCGCACCGCACTATCAAACTTCATTGAGAACATTGTCTGCAAATGTTGTTGAGCGTCCTACACAAATACGACTTCTTGAAACTCCGAAGAACACTCCATTCTTCGAGAATATTACTTTCAGTTTTATCTTCGAAGACTTTTTGGAAAAATCCTCTATTACAATTGACAAGAGCCTAATTACCTTGAGTCATGGAGTTTCATCAATTGTGATTACATCAAGTGAGTACACTTTGACAAACTTTGGGTCATACTTCGAAATCAGTTTCAACTCAACAGTCCTAGATGCTCTTAGTCTTGTATCTAATCATGAACTTAGTCTATTCATTAACTGGATATCTGGTTCACCCTATTATTCTGATAGGACCATAATTACGCAGGTGACAACAACCTTCCGACCAACTATTATTCTATTCCCACTTGTTGAAGAAACACCTTACTACGATAATATCACTATCAATCTTGAATATAGGGATTATCTAATGGGGATTGGAATTGATGGTGCAGATGTTACATTATCTTGCAATAATTGGTCAATTCCTGCTTATCAAGTTGTTACTCTTGGTGGTGGACTGTATCAACTTCTAGTGAACAGTACTGTGTTTGGCTCAACTGGAACTGTATACTTCAATATCTCATTGACATACACTGGTTCTCCATTTTATGCCAATCGAGAGGCAATCAATATTCCATCTGAAATCCGATTGGTAAAAACATCACTCCTTGCTGAAGCTCCACCAGCAGGATCTACAGCTGTTGGTGTTCCAATTATAGTGGTTCTATCATTGGGAGACTTTGATCACGGTACTTCACTTGAAGGGGCAGTGATTGCAGCTGATTGGACAGTCGTGACAGGAAATTCATATCAGTGGGAAGAAATTGGCGATGGTGTATACGAACTCAGTCTTAACACAACTGGTCTTCTTGCACAACAATTCTCTATCACTGTTACTGCTACAAAGGCATTCTATCAGGTTGCGCAAGCTCAAGGAATAGTTCAACCTGGAACACAGACAGTTGATATAATACTTAGTCAAACGACATATTATGGAGATTGGGGTGAAACTCTCGAAGTTAGCTTCTGGATTCAAGAACCTTACTATATGACTTATATCGCAGGATTTAATTCATCCCTTCTATGGAACAACTCAGTATACTATTTTGATGATGTTAGCAATGGTTACTACACACTGACACTTGACACAGCAGATTTTGATTTTGGTATTTACACTCCTCAAATAACAGTAACTCGAGAATTCTACCAGACACGACAAAAATCATTCACACTTGTCGTGTCAAAAGCTCCAGGTCAGATAATTCCGTTCAAATCTACGTATGATGCTGTCATTGATACAACGACAATTTTCGAGGTGTATCTGAATAATACCGTAACAAACTCCCCTGTTGTTGGTGCAAGTGCAACAATGGAATGGAATGGAACTGTTACAGACTTGACTCCCACCGGTGTTCCTGGTTGGTATACTGGATCTGTGGATGGTACCGGATTTACTGTTGGAGTATTTCCAGTAACCATACGTGCAGTTATTACAAATGTTCAGTTTATTGAAATTAATATTGACATCAATATTATACCAATTCCGACAACAATTGCACTTGATGATGGTACTGTAACTCGATTCGTCTTCTTTGGCGAAACATTATTGATTACAGCTGAATACAATGATACATACTACAATGTTCTCATTGACGGTGCTACCGTTTCGTATACTCTAGGTAGTTTGAGTGGCATTATGTTCGATCATTCAAACGGTTCTTACAGTGCTTCAATCGATATCAGTTCATTAAGCTCTCAATCGATTTATCTACGATTAGTTGCAAATAAGCTGGATTACGCTACTGCATTGAAATCCATTATCGTAACCATTCTCCCAATTCCTACTGAAGCTAGTGTAGCTGCATCAGATACCTTACAAAGTGGGTATTACGGTGACACGTTATTCTATAGATTCTATTATGACGATTTGCAGCATATAGTCGGTATTGAGGGTGCTAATCTTATTGCTAGCTGGGATGGAGGAAACCTTGGAGAACCGCAACGATTTGCTAATGGAACCTATATCCTTAGTGTCGATATTTCATTGACTACTCCTGGTCTCTATGATTTAGTTGTTCGATTCAACTTATTGAATTACACTTCTAGAACAGTTACTGCTAAGATTGAGATTTATGCAACTCCAGCAACTATCGTGGGTCTGAGTGAATATTCATCACCTATCAATGATACAATTGAAATCGAATATGAAGTTCTTAATGATCTAGATGAGTCCCAAATTACAGACATAATCGGAATTGCTAGCTCGCCACAACTTGGTGATTTTGAGCTTGAATTATTGGATACTGGTGAGTACTTGCTTACAGTAGGTGGAAATCTCCCGTATGGAACATATTACTTTGATATCTATTTCAGCACTACAAAGTACGTCATCTCTCCAATATCTCTTGAGATTACAGTCAGGAAAGTTAGAACAAGTCTCCTTGTTTCAAACATAACCATACTAACTCAACCTACGTCTAGTTTCAATCTAGAAATAACATACCTCGATTTAGATCACAATGTAGGTATTAGTAATGCGATATTCACACTTGACTATTCCAATGCTAGTCTGTACTACTATGATGATCTAATGACTGAAGTCAATGGATTGTATATCTTTAGATTCCGAGCTGATGTACCCAGAACCCTCTACGTGACTGTTACTCTTGAGAAAGAAGGTTTCGATACTCAGGTGATTGAATTCAGGATATCATCAGACGTATCTGAAGCTCAGCAGTTCCAACAGAATGTTGTGATTACTGGAGGCTTTGGTCTACTAGTTGTTGCTCTTTTGATTGTTGGATATGTTAGAATTTGGAGCATTCCGATTTTGATTCGTGCACTAACTCGAATGATTAGAGCTCTGCGAAAGGGTCGTATTCCTAGCCCACCAAAGGTATCATCAAGACAACTGCTAGCAATGGCAATTGTGAATGAAGACTTGGAGTCCGTGAAACTCCAGAAGCCACTGGAAGACATTGCTCCTGAGCCTGTCGTCACAACAGTACCTGAAGTTAATGACCTCCTAGAGGAACTTGCTTCAATTACTGGATTGGGTGAGGCAGAGATTGAGGCATTCAGATCTGACCTTGCACGAATGAAAGCCAGTGAGAGAACCGGTTTCCTGAAAGAGGTCATCGACCAAGAGAAAGCTCGAAGAGCTAATGTCTTAGCTGGACCTGTCAAAGAAGTAGCTGCTGTAGAAGATGTACCTCTTGCTGACCTACCAGGTGAGTTGGAGGACTTGCGAAAGAAACTCCTCAAGAAGGGAATGGCTGGTGAAGAAATAGATATCATCATCCAAGAGGCAAGGAGTCTATCAAAAGCAGACCTAGACGCTCTTCTCGACAGTCTTGGTATCGACCTAGATTAAAGAACAAAGTACAGCTGGCTTTTGTGCCAGCTGTTTTCTTTCTATTCGAATGTTTTCTCAACTTCAGCAAGAATGTCGTCGTGTTTCTCAAAGTACTTTCTAGCAGGTTCTAGCAGTTCAATGAGATACTCACTTACTGCTTGTTTAACATCCATTGGGTGCATTTGATTGTCAGTATATTGTTTCTCAAACTCATCAATAGATGTGAATTCGAGGTCTCCTCCGAACTTCTCACTGCGTTTAATCAAGATTTTTTCATATCTTGGGAAGACAATGTAACGCATTGTGCTGGTAATTGCATTCTGTTCCAAGTCACCTGCGGGACAGAATGCCTTCTTGATAGTTGATTTGATATCTTTCTCGTTATCGGTCACACGAATGTGTGATGTTGGATCACTAGCTGACATCTTACTCCCTCCGCCTTTTAACGAAGGTAGGAGTGGCATGAAGATGTATGTTCCTTTCTGATATCCTATGCTTTCAAGAAGCTCTCTTCCAAGCATGTAGATGTTCCTTTGGTCAATGCCACTAACGATAAGGTCTGCTTCTAGATATTTCACATCAAGAATCTGAAGAAGTGGGTACATGAGCCCTGACACCTTAGCATCACCACTCATCCGAACAACTTCGCTAGCAGCGCGAAGTGCTCTCTTTGTTGTTACTTTCGCTGCTATCTTGAACAAGTCCTCTACGTAGTCTGTCTTATTCTGGTACGTAGAACCACGGAGAAACTCCATCAGTTTGGCATCTTTTCCAAAAACTCCCCGGATACATTCTTCATAGTACTTCGAACGAATCTCCATCTCATCGAAAGATGTCTTCTGGTCATCCAGATGAGCATGATAGTCAGCGAGTAGTATTGTTCCTTTGCCACCTAGTTTTGCTAACTCGATCAACTTGTTGAGTGGGATCATATACGCAAAATGAAACGGGCCAGTGGGTGCTGTTCCATAATAGAAATTGAAGTTTGGTTTATCCTTGAGAACATTCTTCACTTCGTCTGTTGTGACAACTTCCTCCGCATTTCTAACGGCCGTTTCTAGCGAATCTGTCATTTTTACTCACTAGGGAGGCTGAGATGCAGTTTCGTTTTAAGCTTGCGGTGTCTCTTTTGATACTTGGTTAGCACGACGAGTTACAAGGCTCAAAGCAATGAAACCTACGATGACACTGAACCAAAGTGTCATGACACGAATTAGAATTGTAGCTGCACTTTGGACGGCTCCAATTGCTGTGACAAGCAAACCAATGAGAGCTATCGATGTAACTTCATAAGTTCCCACACCACCTGGTGAGAAAGTGAGAGCACCAATAATCGAAGCTGTTGCATGGATGAATGTTGCAATGAGAAGTAGTGAAAGTGAGAGCGCTTGACCAGATAAGATTGCAAGCAGTAACCATAATTCAAGGCATTCCATAAACCATCCTGGCACACTTATTGCGGTAGCAGCGAGCATGGGTTTTGGACTAAGAGTTTTTGTCATGGTGTCCTCAATGATATCTACGCTATCGTGGAATCTTTTCAGTGGTCCAAAGGAAGTCATCTTTGAAAGAAACTTCTGATAGAACGTCTTTGATCCGATAACGATAGCTCCTCCAAGAACTGCTCCACCAAGAATGAGAACGGTGAGGAATTGATCACCTGTGTTCACACCCAGAGTGAATCCAATAAGAGCGAGGATAACAATAGCAAGAAGATCTGTGACTCGTTCTGAAACTACAATTGGAATCGTCTTGACAACAGGTGTACCTTCGATTGCTTGTACAAAATAACCTTTGACAGCCTCACCGATTTTTCCAGGTGTTGTTGTCAGTGTAAAGCCAGCTAAGAATATGCTGAAGCTATCTCGATGACTTAGATGAACATCTATTCTCTTGAGAAAATACTGCCATTTGAGGTAACGAAAAATGTAATTCAAAAATGACAATGCCATCATAACTGGTAAGACCCAGTACCATGGGATAGCACTAAGAGCTTGAAATACCTCTACAGGGTCTCCATACACTCCAACCAATCCAAAGACTATCATACTGATGAAGATGAATATGGCAATGTTTCTTGGATTGATGAGGATACTACCCATTGTTCCGTCACTCTCTTCACCAGGCATCGTAAGCAATCCTCCTGATTCGTTGCCAGAACATAGTTGGAATATGCCAGAAGAATATTGACGGATATCCACTGATTTGAGTTCTCCCAGCTTTTAGTTCTTTATAGATATCATCTGCTGTTTCGATATCCTGAAGCCATGTTTTTGCATGACCCATCTCAAGAGCTGAATGACCATCACTACCTGCAGTCATTGGTTTCCCCAATCGCTTTGCCAATTTTTGGGCTCTTGTATTGAATAGATGGATAAAACACCGTGAGTTGATTCCTTCAATTAGATCAACATGCTTCTTGATTATTTCGTCTGGAAGTCCTCTTCTGATAGCTGTGTATTTTCTAAGAGGGTCTCTTGGATGTGGAAGAATAACTAATCCATTCTCTGCGTGAATGTCCTCAACAATCTCCTCAAAAGTTCTATTCTCAATATGACTCGAAACAAAGAGACCTATCACTTCACCGAAATCAGAAGACTTGTACTCACATGCTGGAATGATGAACCTACCATCTCTCTCAATCACTTTGAGGGTCGCCGCTCTCCAGTGTTCAGTTGGAGCTACTCCTCGGAGACCTTTCTTCTTCATCAACTTAAACAAATTATAGGGGCTTTGAAATCCATCCTTTGAGTGGTATGTATGCATATGCAAATCAAATGCAGACAAACGACTATCCATCTTGTACACCTATGGTAGGATTGCTAGAAAGATGTTACCAACAAATTCAAGGACCATGTTCCAGAAGAATAGAGTCCAAGTTAATGTGATAACAAAGAGGATTCCGCCGAATAGGATTCCCTTATCCTTGAATGCTAGGTGAGGCTTCCGACCAACTGGACTACCGATATGTATCAAGTAGACGTATCTGAGGATTAGTCCCGCCATAATTGGTACGGTCAACAAAACGGGTTGCGCATCAAAGTTATCTCCAAACACATTGTAGCAGTACATTGTGTAGAAGAATACGAACCATGTTGCAGACATACTGATTCCATGATCAAGAATTGTGTCTGTATATTGTTGGAATACCGGTTTGTGTGACGCTGCGTCATCTCCTAAGTATTGAAGCTCATTCTTTCTTTTGCCAAATCCAAGTACAAGAGCAAAGAAGAAGACTCCAATCACAAGCCAAGATGTGAAGGGAGCTAGAAGCAAGATTGCCCCAGCAATAGCTCTAAGGATGAAACCACTTCCGATTGTTACAACATCAACAATAGCCCATTTTCTCAGAAATGCATTATAGAGCTGTGAATTAATGATGTAGAGAATGACTACAAGGAAGAACAACCAATTGAGAAAGAGTGCTGAAAAAAGTCCGGTCGCAAGAAGCACCAAAGATAGAGCTAGGGCACTAGATCGAGAAACAACCCCTGCTGGAAGAGGTCTTTTCCTTTTCTCTGGATGTACTGCATCTGCCTCTAAATCTTGGATGTCATTGATGATATAGGTTGCACTTGACACTGCACAGAATATTAGGAATCCTAAAATCACAGGAATATACTTTGTCCAATCAAGTGCAGAGGGTAGAACAGGCCAAGGCCAAACATCAGGAACCTGATAAAATACGATCGCAAGAAACACTAAGGCGTTCTTGTACCATTGGGCAGGTCTCATTAATCTTAGATAATCTTTCGCAGCCATTTCTTCTAACTCCAATCATTCAGAATATGAGTCCCACAAGGCACCCCATTCAGTTTCTTCAAGGAACCATTTGACCCATTTCTTGCCTTTCAAGGGTAACCAGATCCCGTCATGGTATAACCCACTGAGTTGAGTTGGTAACCACATTAGCGGTGAACGGAACAATAATGTTTCCATTCCTGGGAATTTAAGAAAACCACGATTCCATGTTATCACAGGACTCTTTCCTGTGCTCATATTGAAATTCGGTAGGTCTTCCCATGACTCGAAATCTCCTTCTATATCTATCTTATTCGGGTCAGATTCTCCGAGTCCCAGCTTGTTTGCAATCTGCAGTTTGTGAACTGATTGTTGATCTATTCCCATCAATCGCGCTTGGACAGTATCTGCGGCAACCATATCTGAAGTTGCTATCAGGACATTGCCTACCCTAGGTATCATAGTTCTTGGTCCTGCTCCATCGCCTATTATCGTCCCATCTGTTAATACAAATTCTGAGTGTGAGATTGTTTGTTGCATGAGAAGTAGATCCACAAGAACCTCATGGATTTTCAGATGTGCTAAATGTCTATTCTTTGTGAGATAGAGACCAAAGCTATCCTTCAATGCTCCAGTCATTTGAGTATGACCATGTGTTTTGATGGTTGGAAGATGTATGATGTTTGTTCCAAAGATTTCTTTCGGTGCAATCGTTTCACCGAAGATGTCCTCCAAAACGAGAGTCTTTTGCGGTAGATCTACGTCTACGTATGTCGCATTGATTAAGGGTAAGAATTTGATCTTGTGCTTCTTGATAACAGGATACCAGTTGTTGTTCTTGACTCCAGCATAAATATTGGTAACTACAGTTTCGTTCTCAACTGCTTGGATTTTTCTATTGTCAAAACCATCTGCAATAAGTTTCTTGAGTAGACCATCGAAGATGTACGGATTGGTTGAACATGCTGGATATAGCTTGCTCCATGACAAGTTAAGTTTGATACTAGTGGCTACGTCCTTTGATACGAATTTGTCGTAGTCTGCAAAATCCATTACTCTTGCGATATCATCGTCAATAGTTTTTGGAGTAGTCTTAACAACAGCAACCTTTGGCATGATAGGGTCAACTCAGGGCAGATTAACCGGTATTTTACGTTGACGGCTCAATCTTCTTAATAACTTGCCTCATTGACTATGTTTGTACTAATATCCCGCCAATAAATTTGGCATCATATGATGAATCTCGTTCAACTTATTGGTCGATAGGTGCTAGTGCTTGTCTAACATCAGAGCTATATAGAGCAGAAAGAAAAACTATACACAACAAGGCTGGGAGAATTATTCCTCCTATCAGATAAATCAACAAGAATACTATATTGGCGATAACTGCAATTTTCCAAGCCCATGGCTGAAGACTCCAAATTGCCCAGCCAAGAATAAGATAGAGTGGTATCGATGCAATCAATATTGAACCATCGATGAGAATCATGATACTAACAATGAGTGGTACCTGATAGATATTAGATGTAAAGAGTATCATCGCGGTCGGAACGGCTAAAATACCAGCAAAGATGTGGATCACTGCTAGCACTGTGATAACGGTATCGATCTTTTGTACCGAAGGAGAATATGACTCAATATCCTCAATGATATCTATTTCTTCGTCAATCACTGAATTGCCTCCTATCCAGAGTATCTGTAGAATCCACTTATGCTCTTTGCTAAGCATCAATCAAATCAAGAGGTTCAATCGTGTAGTCATTACACAATCTAACTACCTTCGGTTTAACTCTCGGACCGTATGTGGCACTAAACACGCTCACTAGTTTATTATCAAAGAAAGTCTTGTATCCATCAGGGAAGACCTCGTGAGCCCTAAACATAATCTTTACATCAATGTTATTCATGAATTCCGTAAATGCTGTTTTTCCAAAAACCCGTAGACGCTCACCACGTGTGCTGGGTCTAAATTTGTAATCCTTTTCTTTTGGATCGTTCCATACGACTTGAACAATCACATCATCCGGAAAATCTGGGTGCCGTCTGTTTCGACTTTGAATTTCTTCAATGGACGATACACCTTCTGGAACTCCTCCGTGGCATGCGAATAAAACGCCCTTCTTATGAACTGCAATGGGTAGAACTTCAAATACACGAGAATAATGTTTGAAAACGTCGAAAGAATAGGCTTTCGTTACTACATTGTAAAAACCGTACTTTGTAGCTATTCTATCAGACTCGTGATTACCTCTAAGCATTATTACTCTCTTTGGATTTGCCAGGGTTAACGCCATTACTAGGTTGAAAGTTTCTATTTGTTTTGGTCCTCTATCGGCATAATCTCCAAGAAATACGAAGTGATATTTTTCATACTTCTTGATGTATCGCTGAACAGCTCGGGTACACTGTAATTCACCATGGAGATCTCCTACAAAAATGACATTGTCCGTGGGTAGCTCTAGCACATTGGAACTCTGTCTATAATGATCCTGCATCATTCCAGAGAGTTGCCAGATGTCATCCTTTGATACTTCAGTGGTTCCATCAAGAATCGAGCGGACTACCTCCATATGTTCACCTACTCCCAATGAAGTTCTCTGAATATAATATCAAGCGCTTCTTGAGGTGTTTCTGCTGAGAAAACTACATCATCTCTACGATTATCTAACTGAGTGCCAGCTAGTTTTCCAGCCCATCCTCCAGAAGAAGCTAGTGCTACAATTGGCTTGTCTGAAAACCATGCAATTGCTATCTCGCTCAAAGTACCTGCAGAACCATCAATTGCAATCACTGCATCTCCTGTTTTTGCAACGAGAAAATTTCGTGTATAACCTAGTCCAGTAGGTATCGCATAGTCAACATACTCGTTTGCATCTTTTTTGAAATCAGATGGCAGAATTCCTATCGTCACTCCATCGTTCTTCTTAGCGCCTTTACAAGCAGCTTCCATAACTCCCATTAGACCACCGCAAACAAGAGCAACATCACGTTTTGCAATCTCTGCTCCGATATCTTCTGCAAGTTTTAAAGTATCAGAAGATGATTCTGCTCCACCAATAACTGAAATAATTCTTGAAGGCATGAGGATTCTCTCTCACTAGTTCACAGACTTCTGAAGTGAAACAAGTTTTCTTTTGAGCATATTGTATGCTGTCTGTGGGAGTCTGCCTTCTTTTACTCTCTCTGAAGCTACTTCAAGGAGCGTCTTCTTGACGAAAGTACTTCTGATTTGAGGTGCAGATATTTCATTTGGAATTTCATCTTCAAGCAAATCTAGATCTAGTTCAAATAGAGTACACGACCCAGCTCTTTGTAATTGCATCTCGACATGACTTGGAAGATTCCTATCAGATAATGCAAGAACCTTTGCAGTTGTTAGTAATGCGCGTTGGCCAATCTCCTGTGTTGCCCATCCAGAATCGACTGCTATGATACAGATATTTGTCTGGCGTCTGCAATCGTGTTCGCAATAATTACAAATGAGGGGTTCCAATCTTACGGCACCCGTCCGTAATGAAATCCAAACAGTACCCTCTGCAAGTTCTACAAAGCAGGAGTCATCTGCAACTCGAATTCCTTGACTAATGAGAATACTTCGAATCTCATCTACTTCTTGATCTGAACATATGGGTTCGTGATGCGAAGTGATTACTGGCTCATAGAGTGGACATTGCGCTTCGTCCATAAAGATGACAGCTATTTTTTCTTCATTGGATTCGTTCTTCTTTCTAAGTTGATTGGAAAGTATAGAGATGACATCTTCTGCGGTAGCTATTATGTGAACGTCGAGCATATCTTTGTTGAATGGAATTTTTTCCAGAAGTTCTTCCTCTACTCCTTGTACATTTCCCACCACGACAACAGCAAGATTTGGCCCAGGTTGTAAGGAGAAGGAATTCAACAATGAATGAATACAATGCAACTCATCTGGTTTTATGATTGAAATAACCCCTCGATGGCCTTTCGTGAATGTTTTTGCTAAACCGTTGAGTCTCTCGTCAAGGGGTAACGACCATAGTTGCAGAACAGTACTGACATCTTTGTGATCCTCATTCTTCGCTATCCCAAGACTTACTCCAAGTGTATTGTAAAGTTGGTTTGTGACTCTCTCTCCTGATACTCTATTGAGGAAACCTGTCTGGAGAGGGAGGTCTCTACCAAGAACTAAGACTTTGAAAATCATGCGAGATCTTGGAATTGATGTCGACATACTCACTCTCTATTACCCTAAACTTCCAACTAAAGCTATTGGTCACAGAAGAAGCTTCATTTACAACAATTCCAGTGGTGTGCTGATTCAAATGGTACAGATATTTAGAGCATCTGAGTCAGACGAGATTGGTAAGAAAGGTTACACCGCAAGGTATGTTGCAGATGTGAAATTTCGTAAGAATCTCGACTCTGGTGGATTCATTTTGGTTACAGTAGCTGCGGGGACTAGAACTGAACCTCACAAACATAGCGAGCTAGAAGAAGTATTTGTCATTTTGACTGAATTAAAAATGCATATCGATTCTACAGTGTTTGATTTGGAAAAGGGAGATATCGTATTAGTAGCGCCCAATGAATCTCATAGCTTTGAAGCTTCAGCTCACTCTCCTGCTGACATCATCGCAATCAAGTTTCCAAACTTGAAGAGTGATCGAATTAGTATGGATAACCATTAATCTTCATAGTCATATTTTTTGTCGTCATCATCAAAGAGAATATCGACAGATCCATCGCGTACTTTTCCAAACTGAGTCTTTTGAATGGCTCTTCGAATCACATGTTCATCCTCTTTCCATTCTGCATGTCGCTTTCGTCGACCTATGATTCCTGCAATAGTCACTACTGCAAATGCTAATCCTCCAAAGAAGTAGAGTTCTAATCGAGATGCAAAAAGTGTCGAAGCTGCGCTAAAGGCAATAACCATTATTCCTCCCAGAATCAATGTGTTGAGATAGCAATCACAAGTGATATTGAGCTGAGGTGGACCTAATACAAAATCATCGGGGTCTGTTCCTGGGGCTAGATTCAAATAATAATTGAAGAGTGCCAAGACAAAGATACCTGCAATTACGATTACCAGCATTAAGAGATCCACTTTATCTTCCTTCCATTTTTTTATGTTTCAGCTTCCGGACCCGCAACTTTCAAGCAGGAAAAGCCATATTCACCTTCATATGAAATCTCAGCGACTTCACTCGGTTCAATGACTAGGACTGTAGAATAATCCTTAATCATATCAGGTTTAGCATTTATGACCTCGAATTCTCCTCTTGTCAGAGCAACTTTGTGACCAGTTTTCAAACTACGCAATTCTGGATGATGTGTTGTCTTGATTGCAATTCTTACTTGCAATGCTTCATTGCGAACAAGAAGAAGATCGTCACCTTTGATAGTTTCCAAGGTGAGTACATCCATCCAACCTTTTAGTTCATCGGGGATTTTCTTGAATGCAACTTTTCCTCCAGTGGCCATTTTTTCAACTGGTGGGATCTGTCCCTGTACTTCATTGAGTATTGGAGTGACTAGATTTGTGTTCCATCCTTTCTTCACAAATGCTTTCAATGCATGTTCTGCAATCTTTTCAAGAGCAGGTTTGAATCTGTCATGTGACGAAGAGGAAACCTTGTAGAGCATTCGGAACGAACTAACTGCTCCTTCTTCTCGGTTGTATGCCACTCCGACTTTGTATGCTGTAACTGCGAGCTGCCATGCATTATCTGCATCATCGAATAAGAGACTGTATTTTGCGATGTCATTTAGCATTGAAATGGTCACATCAGTGAAGTGCAATTTGTTCTTTGTAAGACTGAAACCTCCCATGACCTCAGCACGTAGGACCTGCATGGTAATGTAGAATCCTTCGGTTGTTTCCATCATATCATCAAGACCAACTCGGTTGATCATTGAATCATAAAGGCTGTAGAAGTAGTCTATCTCATCATAGTCCTCTCGAATAAGAGATAGGAGAATCCTGACAAAGAAGACTGAGGCTTTGAGCTCGTCATTAGCCACTTCAGCAAACATCAGTAATCTGAATGCCTCTTCACTTACAACTAGGGCATCTTCGATTCCTTCAGATGAACCTCTGTAAAGATGGCAAATCATCTCAAGATAGTACAGGAATAGCGTCAGGTCTGCCGCGTGCTTGACAAGTTTCCCGTGGGTGTCTGCGTCTTCAGTAAGAGTTGACACAATGAGCAATCTTTCAATCTCATTCTGTACTGCTTCTATTTCATGGGCTAGACTGTCATATTTTCCTTCTCTAAAGTCCTCGAACATTTTAGGAATATCAGCTTTGATATCTTCCAAGAAATCCAAAACGAAAAGTGGCTGTCCTTTGGATAACTGTCTGTCAAGACCCTCTGCAGGTCTCTTTACAGATCTTAGAACACGGAGTGCATGGGCTTCGATAATTCTAATTCGAGTAACTGGATCATAGGATTCTTGACGAGAAATGCTGTATCGTACTTCTTCAGAATAGATTCTATCACGAATTGGTGTAAGCTTTTTCTTCATTTCTTCGTTATTTACAGATTCCATGAGTTCGAGAATGTAAGCAGAACCAACTATTCCCTGAACTTCAACTTTGAGATCCTCTATTGTATTTAGGAGCTTCATATCGCTGGTTACAATCTTTGAGCCCTTTATACGCATAGCACCTAGAATGAGTGACATATCATTAGGTTGTGGCAGTGAGCTCTCAGGACGATTAATACTCTCCATCAGGCCCTTGATATCTTTTGATAAAGTTTCATCAACCTGAATTATTTTCTCGACTTCTCTTCTCATGTACCAACGTAATTCTTGGAATACTTGTCTTGTAATCCAGAGTTCAGCGCCAATAGCATCAGCTGCTTCCTTGATTAAGGTCACATCTTTGGGTCGATCTGAGAAACCCGATATGAAGAAGTTCGCGTCCAAATATACACGCATCAATTATGTCTCCGTCTAATTATCATCTAGCATCCAAGGCACTGCAAATGTCACCCAGTTCCCTATAGAGCATCCCCTCTGATTTAGAGTCGAATATAGGTCTTATGCTATCTCCTTGGAGTCTTTGTAGTATCCAGATGTAGCAGGGAAAAAGGTTCCGATGCGTTTCATAATGTATCATTAATTTGAATAAGGTCGATCACTCAGATGTCACCGTACTCCTTATATGCATAGTTGATAGTATATAATATGAACTAACAGCAACATCACATCACCATGTTGCTTATAGCCAAAGACTTGGTTCGTTGAGTTGGGAGTTTCGCTAACCCTAAGGGTTAAGTGCGAATTTTCCTAACCCATTAACAACAAAGGGCACAGCATATAATTGTGTGAGTCGTCGAACAACTATGGCGTGCGGTTGTCGACTTGCATGGTGCTTAAAATAGTACCACTGGAACGCTTCGTACAAAATCATTAGGTGGTGGCGCGGCAAATGCGTTGCGTTACTCACACGACGTTGTGCCCACCTTTTCTTATTTCTATAATCCGCCAATTGTCAAGTTACGAATGGTCTAATTCTTCTAGCAGTTCAGGTGGGTTGGTAAGTATCAAATCAATTCAGATAGCATTGCGTCTACCTCGGTATTTTTAATACTGCGTGAATGAGCGAGCTAATTAAGCGAAACGAGAGAAATCTGGTGATTGCAATGGTCCGACTTCAAATCAAGGCAGGGATTGTACTTGCCTTTCTCACATTGATAATGGCAGGAACATTCTTAGTTAATCCAACTACAGCTAGTGATTTTCAACCAGCTCATGATAATGCTCCGAATATTTGGGATTGGGGATACACCGGTCGACCAAATGCGAGTGAAGCTTTTGCAGTCTGGGCTAATGTAACTGTTCACGAAGCTGGTCTAGGAATAGTCAATGTCACTATTAACATATCCGGACCAAACGTAACAGTGAATGACTTAATGACGTTCAATGGATCCTTCTATGAAGCGGATATTGAAGCCTTTCCAAATCCTGGTGAGTTCCGACTTCACGTAAGCGCAATAGACCTAAACAACAATAGTCGCGATGGAAGAATAGTCTTCATCACTATCGAGGAAGATGGAGGACCCACAGTTGATCCACTTCTAACGTTGCCTGTAGTGGTTTCAACCAGCATCTTGATTGCAGTAGTCGTGATGGTATTCGCATTGATGTACGATAGAAGACAGATTGAACTTGCTGGACAGATTGAACCTGCTGAAGGAACCATCGAACCTGACCTCGAAACATGAAATCCTTTCTAATACAATCATGGTTGCATCTATCGCTTTATATGTAAAGAATTGGCTCATAGCACAGAGATAATCACTGTAGAGTGTTTATCATAACTGTCTTTTGAGATTCTGCAATGAAATCGGATTAATGTTGGATGTTTGTCAAACACCAAACTTATATGCGTTCATGAATCTCTCGACACCGAGGTTTCAGTAAGTATGTTCAAGTATGCTTTCAAACGAGTAATTCGTAGTTATCGGCTTTTCATCGCCCTTACAATTGGCGTTCTCTTAGCAACCACGTTCTTTGCTGCGACCAATGTTGCTGCAGATATTCTTTCAAGAGAAGCACTTGATGCGAGTGTTGAAGACATACTCTATGACTTCAATATTGATTCCTTAAATTCGAACTGGACCATCGCTGAGTTAGAAGAGTTAGAAAGTGACCTATCGAACAGAGATCACATCTTAGACAGTACGCATACGTCAAGCATCTATTTCGTTTACAACAATACCGGCGTGAACATGACCTTAGTGGCGCTAGAATCTTCGTCAGCCCTATCATCTAGCCTGCAAGTACTTTCAGGCGAACTTGAATTGGGTCCTAATGAAACCTATGTGGTAAGAGGGTCGGTAAATGAATCTATGTTTGCATTAGGTGACATTGTCGAGGTATCAGTTCGTGTTTCCATGGGTTTTGCACCACCGGAAATAATTCAAAGAAACTTGACCGTTGTCGGCTATGTTGATTTTCCTGAACCCAGTCGTGATGCAATAGCACCTGCTGGTCCTGGTGGCTTTTTTGCCATGATGCAAGGGCTAGGTGGCGGAGCACGAGGATTTTTTGGAGCATCTACATATAACATGCTAGTTACTGACTGGGATTTATCAATTCAATCGATTCTAGCGGAAGCAGCTGATATTGTAGATCATTATAGTATTGCTATCGATACTAGAATCCACCTCCAGATGGATAGAGCGGCAATTCTTGATCCTTACGATATTGATGCGTCGTCAACACGTATTGGAAATATAGCTGCTGTTGTCAGTGCTCGAGCAACTCAATATGGTGCCTCAGTCACATCAAATTTGCAGTTTCCTTTGGGAATGTACCAATTTACGCAACTAGCAATGAGCGTTTCATTCCTTACGCTTTCACTTCCTATCTTTCTACTTTCATACTTTACAGGTACTATGGTAAGTGATGTGGGGTACAATTTCAGACGAAGAGAGATTGGACTTCTTCTCACAAAAGGGTATGACCGGAGTACAATTAGAAGGATGTTCCTTGTTGAGGGTACGCTAATAGGAGCAATTGCAGGTGGGATCTCCATATTCTTGGGAACCTATGCTGCTTACTTTGTTCTAGGTGTTCCGAATATAGATATCTTTACAGCAATTTTGGGTAATTACGTTTCTGTTATTTTGGCAATCATTCTTGGTATGTTCCTAGGTCTTCTTTCAGTTTGGAGACCTGCTGGTCGTGCGTCAAAACTTGAAATCATTGATGCCTTGAAGCAGTACATATTTGTTGAAGAAACCTCTGAGTATAAGAGACTCCTCCCTACAATATCACTACTCTTGGGGACATACAAGCTTATTGTTTGGACTCTTGGTGTTGATATGAGTGGGCTATTGGGAAGTATAAGTCTTGGCAACTTTTTCGTTTCAATTTTGATAGTTGGTGTGATTGCAGTAGATAGTGTCCTTAACACATTTGGACCACTATTGTTCCTATACGGTGCAACGAAGGTTTTCATTCGCGGTTCTCATAAATTCCAAGAAGCTGTGATGACTATTGGTCGACGATTCTTCGGAGCTTTTGGCACACTAGCAACAAGAAATGTAAAACGCCATCCTGCTCGCACTTCAACTCTAGTCTTCATTATAGCTCTCATTGTTTCGTATGGAATCTTCGCAACTGGCAGTCTATACTCGCAAAGCGATTATACAGAAAGAACTGCACAGTTTGATGTTGGGGCTGATCTTAGGCTGGAGCTTGATCCTGGGACCAATGTCACTGAAATGCTTGATACCACTTCGCAGTATGAGGATGTTGTGGATGTCACTCCAGAATACCATTTGAATCTACACGCTGGCACAAACACAATTGAAACACGAGGGGTACGGCCTGATGAGTGGACGGATGTAGCCTTTTGGGAAAGCTCATGGTTCATTGGCGACACAAACCAAATGTTAGCAGATTTAGGAGATGATGGGATAATACTCTCTCGCGATGTTGCACAGGATTTAGAGTTAGAAGTCGGTGACCAACTCTGGGTTGAAGGGCCATTTGGAACTGGTTCATATCCACTTACGGTCGTCGGATTTGTTGGATATCTCTCAACAGTAGAAATAATCATGGGTGACTTTGAGTTCACACTTGGTGGAAGCTACATGTCATTTGTTTCCGAGAGTTTCTTGAACACTTCAAACCTCTTATTCACCTCAACTGCAAATATCCTGATAGATACTGACCCTGGTGCTAATGGTACTGCTTTGCAAGAGCAATTCGCTCTAGATCTAGATGGAGTCTATTCAAGTTACTCGGTTACAACTGAGTTGATTGATTATCAATCTAGTACGATTCGAAGTGGTACTACAAAGATTCAGTGGTTGGCAATTTCCTTTGCTATTGTTCTTGCTATGGTAGGGACTGGATTGATTGTGATTCTTACTTTGCAGGAGAAAGATACAGAAATTGCATTACTATCAGTACGAGGATTTAGCAAGTGGCAATTGTTCAAGACCTTACTTGCAGAAGTTATGGTGACTGTTCTATTTGCGCTATTCCTAGGATTAGGTGTAGGGTGGCTTGAGAATCTGGGACAGGTATCTCAATTGAATAACAGTGCATCAGGACTCATTAGATATCAGATTGTACTTGGTGGGGCAGCATCCTATACTATCATGATTCTTCTAGGAGTCGTAATACTAGCAGCAATGTTACCAGTGTGGTGGTCTTCGAGGAGACCTGAATCAAAAATCGATTTACTAAGGAGTTAGAAAATTATGTTGAATAATTCAGTAAAATATATTCACGCAGAAGATCTTGTCAAGGTCTTCCGACTAGGAAACGTTGAGGTTCAGGCCCTCCGAGGTCTCTCAATGAGAGTAGATGAAGGGGAGATGATTGCTATTGTGGGAGCAAGCGGTTCTGGAAAAACAACCCTGCTTAACATTCTGGGAGGTATCACCCGAGCTACTGCTGGCGGTACAGTTGTTGCTGGCTATGATGTAACCAATGCTTCACCGAAGCAGCTTGTCGGATTACGAAGAGAGGTTGTAGGTCATATCTTTCAAGAGCTTAACCTCATCAGTACATTAACAGCTTATGAAAATGTAGAGCTACCAATGCTTGCTGCTAAAAAGAGTGGCAGTGAAAGGAAGAAGCGAGTAGAGGAACTACTCACAACCGTTGGTCTTGCTGACCGGATGAAACATAAGCCGGACGAACTTAGCGGCGGTGAAAGGCAACGTGTGGCAATAGCTGCAGCGATTGCAAATGACCCGAAAGTTTTGCTTTGTGATGAACCTACCGGAGACCTCGATACTGAGACAGGTAGCGTCATAGTTGAGTATCTGCACAAGATCAACAAGGAGTTTGGAAAGACAGTCATAATGGTTACCCATGATCCTTCAATCGCTAGACAATGTGATAGGATCTATCGCATTCGAGATGGGGACATAATCTCTGTCCAAGAACCAACAGCTGATCAAGAGATGGGTGCAGCTTCTAGAATCGACGTTATTCGTGAGCGTCTAGAAGAGATCAAGAAAGAGATTGCTGATCTTGATAAGAACGCCAAAGCTGGATTGCTTGAAATGGAAGACTTTGCTCGTCAACGTACGAAACTAGGTGAGAAGAAGAAACTATTCGAAGAGGAAATGCACAGACTGGGTTTGTGAATTCTCTCGAAAATATTCAGGGGTCACGATATGTTTTTGACGACACATCTCCCCTATTCTCATGAGTGTTAGTGATGACTCTACCTGCTATCATAGTTCATGGAGGCGCCACGGTCTTCAAAGAAGAATTTCATGAGGATATTGAAGCCGCTGTCAAGAAAGCTGCACGAGTTGGAATGTGTGCCCTCAATAACGGTGGTTCATCTCTGGATGCAGTAGAGTCTGCAATCTATGTTCTTGAAGAAACCGAGTTATTCTCTGCTGGAAGAGGGGCTTGTAAGAATAGAGATGGTGAGATAGAGCTAGATGCAATGATTATGGATGGGAACCGACTTGAGAGCGGTGCAATCATGTCAGTCCAAGATATCATTCATCCGATATCACTGGCAAGATACGTTCTTGAGCGAACACCAAACTATCAAGTTGTAGGGACTGGTGCCGATAAACTCTACAAGCAGATGATCGAAGAAGGTTACCGTGATATAGTGGATTCCAATAGAACCTCAAAACCTGCTATCGCTGCTGAATGTGACACTGTTGGTGCAATTGCAATAGATGAAAAAGGAAGAATCGCCGCTGCATCTTCAACAAGTGGTTGGCCTGGGAAGTTACCTGGTAGAGTTGGTGATTCTGCCATCATCGGTTCTGGTGTGTATGCAAATGATATTGCCGCAGCAAGCTGTACGGGTAAGGGTGAACAAATACTTCGGATTGTAATGGGCCGAATGGCAGTTTATCATGTAGAACAGGGGAAGACCGTGACAGATGCCTGTGAATTGATGATGGCAGAGTTACGACAGAAGACAAGTGGTGAAGCTGGCTTGATAATGGCAGACAGTAAAGGGAATATGTCTCTTGCCTTTGACACTCCCCACATGCCAACAGCTGTCATGCATGCAGGTCTCAAAGTTCCCTATTACAATCTTAAACCAAAATGGGCTACACCATTCTAACGTGGATACAAATTCTTAAATCTCGCATCTTTCTTGTGTCACATTCGTTCGAGTAGCAAAAAGGTGTCTTTTACATGAAACAGAAAATCAAATTTGGTGCAAGATTAAGTCGGGTTATTTCTACTGTTGCTCCTGACAGTGAAAACCCGAATATCACTCCCTACGAACGGATTGAATGGCCAGTGGTCAAAGAAGTAGCTCAGGAATGCGAACGTCTTGGTTTTGATTCCATCATTGTTCCAGACCACCCAATGGATGATTTATCTCGATATGCCTGCATGTCGATGATGGCTGCACTTGTAGCTAGTACCGAGAAAGTTACTGTGGGGACTCTTACTACAAATACTATGAGATACCTTCCAAATCCCTCATTGTTCATCAAAGAAATTGCAACCCTTGATCACATTTCCAATGGACGTCTTTATCCATTTGGTCTTGGCCTAGGTTGGACTCCTCATGAGTATGAAGCCTTTGGTTTCCCATTTCCGAAGCATAAGATTCGACTTGCGCAAATGATCGAAGTGATTGAGATGATGAACTTGATGTTTTCTGAGCAGCACAAATGCACTTACGATGGGAAGTACTTCCAAATCAAAGACGCTATCTGCGAACCAAAACCTGTTCAAAGACCATTTCCTGTTGTTATTGGTGGTCGTGGGAATCGCACACTTGGAGTTGCTGCAAAATACGCAGACCATATCGATATCTACAGCGGTATGGAAATTGATGCTACACAAGAAAGAATCAGCTACATCGAAGAGGTCTGTTCTGAGAACGGACGGAACTTCAAGGATATAGTACTCTCATGGGGCTGTTGGTTTTGGATATATGAAAATGAAAAAGAACGAGCACAATATACAGCTGAGATAAAACGTCTTGCTGAATACGGAGACCAATTCCAAGCGGTTATGGGAACTCCAGAAGAAATCATTGAGAAATTTGAAGCATTAAAGGAGATAGGAATCTCCTACTTTACTCTAAGATTTGAGGATTTGCCTAGTACCCGTGGACTTCAACTCTTCAATGAATACATTATGCCAGAGTTTCGGTAATTTTTGTATTGTAATTCTCAATATTTGACCAGTAATTTATTCACAAGAATAATATGCTGGAATATCCTTGGAATGCTAGGGAGTTTAAGGCAATGTCACGAAAATTAGTGCTGATTCCATTATTACTGTTATTCACAATTTCCTTCTTAGCAGTGAGTCCTGAATTCAACCCATCTGCGAAACAAATACCAGTTTTATCTGAAGTAAGTGTTCCTCCATCAGGTCCGATTATCTGGCATGATGATTGCAGTAATACTTCTTCATTTCCGGATCTTGCTGTATGGTACGGAGGAGCAATGGGTTCTATTGCGGCTACAAGTGGATACATTTACGCAACTGATTATGGGTCTGCATCAGGAAGTCATGGTCCTGTATATTATCATACCTTCGAACCTGCGTTAACAATCAATCAATTCATTTCGCTTGAAGTGGAGATAGAATTGGATGGATCATCGGCACTTGGTGCTGCTGCCGTTTTGCTCTATGATAGTGACTACAACCGAGTTGCTATACTTGATGTAGCAGACTCATGGTTAGCATCAGATTATGCGGCTGCATATGCTGGTTGGTACAGTGACACTTTCACACCTAACTGGCTAACTCCAAAAGATCATCCAGCGGATACTGTAGCTGAACCGTACCATGAAACTCTACGGATGGAAGCTAATAATTCAGGTTTATTTGCTTCAATTCCACGAGTTGGCGATTTCAAAATGATGGAATATTCTGATCTTGAACTTGATAGAGATATTAGCTATCTTTGTGTTCAATTCAGACAGAAGGATTCGTACACACCCTGCCACACAATGCGAATTCATGATATCAAGCTGGAATATGATTTAGGCCACGCTTGGCATCATGATGGGTCAACTATGAATCCCTTTGTAAATCAGCAGGTCCATTTGAATTGGTATAATCTACTGAATTGGGCTAATGGATCCTGGGCTTCATCAGGAGAATATTTGTATCCACAATCAATTGATGCAGATAGTGGATGGCATGGACCAACATATGTTGCCGAGCTAGACCAAGTGTATCCACTTTCTTCACTAACTAATTTCAGTGTGGCAATTGAAGCTATCAATGATGTATCATCCTATTGTGGGAAACATACCGTGTATCTTGCAGATGACGATTTTGATCTCATATTGGGAGTTCATGTGAATGATGCTTGGACTGCGTCGCAACAGGGTGGTGTATATGGTATGCACCGCTACAAGAATTATTCTGGAACTGATAATGGACCAGTTTCTGCCACATCATTTTCAGGAATAAATGACTCATTGAGTTTCAGAGTTGAACCAGATGTCGGAGTTTACTGCTACAATCCATTTTACGGTGAAACGCTTCTCTGTGAATGGAATAAAACGGAGTTCTCTAGGAATGTTAGATATGTCATTCTAATGAGTGCTCAATTAGATTCGTACTCTTTGATGCCATTTAGAGTTCATGACATTCTGCTTGAGTTCACTAATACAAGTGTTGCAGAGGAAGTAGATACCGATCCGCCGTTAATAATTAGTCCGCCGGATATCTCATTTGAATACGGTTCTACAAATTGGATTGTCGAATGGAGTGCGACTGACAATAATCCTGATTATTATTGGATAATGCTGGATGAACAAACTATGTCTTCTGGACCTTGGGATGGAGATAATATCCAGTTCCAATTTGATGGATTCGAATTAGGTGTGTATAATTTCACCTTAATTGTTAAGGATTCATTTGACCAATACTCAATGGATTCGGTATTTGTTACAGTCGAAGATACAACATCACCAACAATTAATCATCCCGCGGATATTTTGATATCTCCAGGAGAAACTAATGTTTCAATTGAATGGATTCCCGATGATCTAAAACCTGATAATTATGAAATCTATCTGAATGCTTCACTGATTACTACAGGAATATGGAATGCTACAGGAATTACGTATCCTCTTGACGGGTTGACACCTGGGCTTTACGAATATCAAATAATTGTATATGATTCATCTGGGAACTCAGTTTCAGATACTGTCAATGTTGTAGTTGAGGTAATACCTGATTATCCTTTTCTGGTTGACATCACGTTAATTATCTCAATAGGTTCGATAGTTGTGATCGTGATTATTATCGCAGTAATTTGTAGATCAAAAGGTCAAGGATCTCCTGGTGCAGCAGGTACCGGTTATAATTGGTGAAGGACTATTATCCCCTCAGGCTGAATTATCTTCGATGGGAGGACTAGTAGACTTTCTTGATATTGACAATAATCCCTCTTGCGTTTATTCTTCAAGCAAGCGTTTTTCACCCTCAATCTTCCTGATCTCGGTGATATCTTGGCTCACTTCCAGACAGCCTAAATATTTTCCACCACTGTTTCTAAGAGCAAAATATCTGATGTGAACCGTTTTCCCTCCGAGATTGAGCCAGAATTCGGCTGAATCTCTCTTGCCTTCTCTAAAGTCATCCAGAATTTTTTGCACGATATGAACACTGTCTGCTGGATGGCATAGCTGTACACTCCTTCCTATGATAGCTCGAGACCGCACGAATATACGATTTGGCGATTCACTGAAGAAACGTACTTTATCCTCACTGTCAACAAAAGTTGTATCGACAGGTAAATGATTGAAGAGCAGTTCTAATTGTTCGAGAGTTAACGTACCGCTTCCGAAGCTGACTTCCCCACTCTCTGCAAAGCTCGCTGTATCTTCCTTTGTGATTTCTTTTCTTACAGGTCTGGGAGTGTAGCTACAATACCCGATATCGTCAAAGTCTTGAACTACGATATCCCACTCTTTCTCAGAGAACATTCTCATTGAAGCTGGGAATATGATATTATTCTCTTTATAGAAATGATCCGCGATTTGCATTGCCAGTTCATATGCAATGTCTTTCATCTTTCCTAAATTATTGGAGAGTTCAGTATCACTCTCAGAGTTCAAACTGAATAATTCTTTCTCTAGTTTATGAATATCTTGATGCATAGACCACATTGCTTGAGGTGGTCCTGTGAGCCCGTGTTTTTCTAAAATAGGAAATACTGAATTTTCTTCTCTTTGATAGTGTGATTCAGATTCAGCTAAGAATTCGATTAGTTCTCGAATTCTAACTAGAAACTCAGGTTTGGGTTCTCTCACTCCTTCCGAGATTGAGCCTATAATATTATCAAGTTCATTCGCATATTTCATGAGTAGAACATGCTCGGACATCAGTGTATGAATGGGATGACCTGAAAGAATGATGTGCTCCTGATTCTCTACTGACTTTTTGAATAATTCTAACTGAATATCGCGCATTTTCTGAGTGTCTTCCTGTGACACTCCATCCTGAATTAATTCATTTTCAAAAAATGCCATTTCTGCTGGCGTGACTATTCCAAGCTGTTCTGACAAATAGATCTTGATGATTTCCGTATCATCTCCAGCTTGGATTTTCTCAATCACTTTTTTGAATAGATTTTTTCTCTCCACATTCATTAGAATCCCAACGTGCAAAATTTATTCAATTGCCTTTTTATGGTTTCGAAGTGTTTCAACAGGAAAACTTAGTGACTATCTTCAATTATCATAACAATCTCTTGTTCCAATGAAGGTGTCATTTTTGGGTGAAAGGATACGAACCATTCATGAGACATTCGTTTTCTCAAGAGTGGATTAGTAGACTTTCTTGATATTACCTTTAACTCCAATCTCATAGGTGCGCATTGGCAGTGTCTTCTTTGCTGCAAGCAGCGCTTGAGCAACCATTCTAGATAGACCAAAGCAACATGGAACTTCCATGTGAAGTACAGAAACCTCTTTGATATCATTCAGGGAAAAGATCTCGACTAGTTTGTTGAAGTTAGCTTGCCCATCTTCGAACTTGGGACATACAATGATTGGAACTTTCCCTGCTACGAAATCATTGTTCAGACTTGGGTAGGCTAACGCTGCACAATCTGCAACAATAAGTAATTTTGATCCGGGCAGTGCTTGATGCTGAGTACTAATCAGTTTCAATTTGATTGGCCAATGACCGAGATTTGATGTTTGATCAGAAATCGGAACCGCATTGTCTCCTGGCGTAGTATGGCCGCCTTCTGCATGGGTGAACTCTTCAGCGCCAACACAGCCTACTTCTTGAGATGCAATCCTTGTCTTACTGACATGCTCCATTGCAGCCGCTTCATCAAATTCAACTGTATCAGCCTCTGCGAGCGTTAGTGCTCCTTGGGGACATTCACCGAGACATGCTCCTAACCCATCGCAATAGGTTTCGGAAACTAATCTCGCTTTTCCATCGATGATCTGCAAAGCTCCTTCTGCACATCCAGGGACACAATTACCACAACCGTCGCAGAGCTCTTCATCGATTTGTATCATTAGTCGTTTTACCACGAATATCACAATCCTTGACTATCTTCGATAATTTTTATAATTTCTTCTTCGAGGGTTGGTTCCATTTTTGGTCTAGTCTTGATTCGGTCTATCTCTTCTCCTTCAGAATTGAAGATTAGAATAGTTGGACTACTCGTTATGCCAAAAAGATCAACTTCTACTGGTGACGGTGGGACCGCCCAAAATTTGTCTGAACCGTATGGCGGTTTAATCATTCCACCTAAAGCTACGATTTTCATGTCAGTAGCCTCTTCAATTAAAGATAAAACTGGAACAGCTTTTCTTGCATCTCCACACCAATCTGCAAAAATAACTACAATGTGATACTCCTTCGCAAAATTAACAAGTTTCTCTATCGCGCTAGGATTAAGTGTATAATCCTCTTTCTTTCTCAAATACCCTGCTTTATACGCCGGAGACATTGTATCAATATATTCAATGCATGTTGGCGCATCACTTGCAATATCAGCTAATTGTGGCATTAAATTACTACCCCACCTCAAATCAAGACACTATCAATCAGTGTCGCAAACAATATCTGTACCCTTTTCACCTTTTTTGGATTGCAAGGGAGCTTGTTGAATAAGCTTGACTAACTTCTCCAAATCCGTCAAATGATGACGTTCTTCTTCCTTCATATGTTCAAGAAGAAGCTTGGCAATTGGGTCATCTACTAGGTTTATTGCATTCTCAAGTAGACCAATCATTTTTTTCTCATCTTTGCTGAGAATATCTAGTTCTCTCTCCAACTTTACTCTACCTGCATATCTTCCTACTTTGGCTGACCACTCATCGCATGGAGTCGTACCGAGGAGTTCGATCATTCCTTCTAAGAATTTGATATGCTTCCAAGTATCTAACCGTAGGTCCATGAAGGTAAGTCGTACTGCAGTTTCTTTTGCATCTTCTTCTAGTTTGACTAACTTGTCTAATGCCTTCTTTTCAATTTCGATTTGGGTCTTGAAAATATCAATAACTTCACTATCTGCTTGACTCACTTAACTCATCTCCAAATTGGCGTTATTAACTATTGTTATGTTAACGATTGTTCATTTGAATCTATTTAAGCTTATCTCTTTTACTCATTTTACTAGAAGATTGTCGTGTGATTATTCCATGTGCAAAGCTCGTCTGTAGTCTGGATGGTCAAACTCCTGTTCTTTTTCGTGTTCATTTCCGAGAAATTGACTCATCATTAGAGCGGCATAGTTGCCTGTTCCAACTGCCATTGCAACCTGCTGTGTAATTGGTCTGACATCACCCGCAGCCCACACACCTTCGATATTTGTTTTTCCGCGATGATCTGTAATTATGTTGCCTTTAGCATCAACAGTAATTCCAATCTGCTGAGCTAGCTCTGATCTGGCTACATCAACAAAAGCAACAAAGAACACATTTGTTCTCAATTTTCTACCATCCTCGAGTGTCACTGATTGAACAGCTCCAGGTCGTGGAAAAGTGATGGATTTGATTTTACCTTGAGTCCATTTGTATGGTGAGTTATCCAATTTTGTTGTATCCTGGCTATCAAAAGGAACGTATGCATCTTCAGTCATGAGAATCTGTATCTTATCATTATCAGTAAAACGACCTACATAATTTGCCACATGTAATGCACTACCTACAGTCCCCACATTAACAATTAGAACCTCTTTGTTCTTACACATAGGTGCCTCGCAATCTGGACAGTAGAATGCCCCATTTCCAACATTTGCAACTGGAAGCCACCTTCTCCATTGTCCATTTACCTTGGGATGTTTACGAGCTGTACCAGTAGCTAACAGGAGGGTTTTTGCATAGTATTCGTTTTCGTCTTTGGTTCGGTAACTGGGAGATGTCTTCAGTTTGAACTTGGGATATCTTCCTGAAATCTCTACTACATCTGCTGCGAGAAATTCTGCACCTGCGGCTTGCGCTTCACCTTGGAAATTCCTCAGAAGGCTTCTTCCTTCGTGATATACAGAACCTGAGAAATTGAGGATTGAGTTTGTGTGAAAGTGCATTGGACTTGTACCACGATCGAGAACTAACACTGACCGTTCGTGATATGCCAGGTGCAATGCGGCTGACACACCTGCGGGTCCTCCGCCAATGATAATTGCATCATAAATCTTAACCATAATGAAGAAACCTCAGAATATGAATTCCTCTCTATAGTTAATAACTATGTGGAGTGTGCACAATTGTTATTATTTCTTAAGCAGCAAATATTAGTAACAAATTGATTGAAGCCATGTATCCGATTGTTCCACCTATTAGAATACCAAGGGTTGTACTGCGATCAAGTGTTTCTTTCAAGTATGATGCTAAACTCAAAGAGATGATAAGACAGATAATTGGCAAAACCAATGCTCCAACAATTCGTTCCAAAAGTCCAACGAGAGTAAGATCAACATAGATTGAGATTACGTAGAAATTCGTGAGTAACATTAGTGCGAGATTGAAACTTCCAATTTTCATTGGATACTCCCAGATTCCACCTTTGAGATTTCCATAGGCCCAAATTGACAAGGTGAACACGAACACAGTAATCTCAGCAATGGGAACCCGATCAGACCTCCATATAATATCAAATGAGAGTGCAACTATAATTAGCACAACTTGAAACACTTCATCAAATCGTTCTTCTCGACTTTTCTCTCGCATTTTTTCAATTCACTCTCATTAATGTAAAAGACAATTCCAATAAAATAAGCTATCGATAAAAAATAACCGTGAGTCCTACCTTAATCAAAGAATAACGTGGGTTTATTTCAATTCTGGAGTCAACCCTGTGTATACTTTCAAATATTTGAAACTAGCAGCGAAAAATAGTACTAACAACATGATAAAAGCAAACCGAAAATGGAGTTGTTGTCAATAAATTGATAGATTGTTTCATTATTCGAATGTGTCGCCTAGCGAAGTTGCTAATCGAGCTCGCTGTGCCACCATATCCCTATATACTATCTTTGCTAGATATCTATTAGATGCTTATTACAAATCTCAGTTAATAGGCAACTACAAAAAGGTTTGAAAAAAAATGAGTGCGAAAATAAAGAAACTTGAGGAATGCCTCAGGAAATTGGAAGCCGATAGTGAAGTCGATGGCTGCGCCCTGGTGAGCGATAGGGGTCAGCTTATGGCTGCAGCTCTACACAAGGGTGTTGATGAAAAGGCAGTTGCTGCCATGGCAGCAGCTCTGGTTTCCATCGGCGCGCGTGTTGGTACCGCTCTTAAATCCGGTAATCCAAAGAATATTGTGATCGAAGGTCTGGATAAAACAGTGATAGTCCGTAATCTCAGTAGGGCTTCACTGATTGCAACCGCGCCTAAGGATGCGAAGATCGGTCTAATCGACTTTGAGATGGACAACGCGACTGGTGACATATCGTCAATCCTGTAGGATTGGCCTATGGCATTACAACGCTTGTCCTTTCTATTTTTTTGAGAAGGCGAATCAAGGAGATATAATATTGTCCATACGAAAACCATCTCTTTTCGATTCGAGATAGAATGTCATGGTCAACAATCATCCGCCCTTGTAAGCGATCGAGGGGAACTACTGGCTTCTGCTCTGCATAAGGGTGTAGATGAAAAGGCTATATCAGCAATGGCTGCTGCTTTGGTTTCCATTGGCACTAGAGTAGGAACTTCCCTTAATTCCGGTATTCCAAAGAATATAGTAATCGAAGGGAGAGGCAAGACTGTGTTTGTTAGAAGCATTGGAAAATCTTCGATGATTGCAACAGCACCTCCAGATGCAAAGATTGGTCTTGTTGATTTTAAAATGGACAAAGTTTCTGCAGATATTCTATCAATTCTTTGATTCATAGATGCAGCAAATACCTTCATAGAACGTAATAATACAAAACCGAGGAAAGCTCATCGTTTCTTGAGAAGAGTAACATCAATGAGTATCATCATGAAAGAAGCTGGGTGAAGCACCTTGTCAACTGGCGCAAGTATCGCTTCAACTGAAATCTTTCGTTCCTCAGCTAGGATTATAAAATCACCATACCGGTGAGATTTACCATCTTTTTTTACCTTCTCAAGAATCTTTCTACTTGTTTTATGTATGTCCGAAGGCATGAAATCAAAAAAACTCGTTCCAATCAAATCTTCGGTCGCTTTTCCAAGTATACTTCCACTCGCGAATAAAACCTTACCATCTTTATCGAGCGTAAAAAACTCAAGAGGTGCATTTTCCAATAAGACTTTCAAACGAGCCTCTGAACGAGTCGATTCGTCTCGAATAAGCATGCTGGTAGTAATGTCAATGATTGAAATCTGTATAGCTGGAGCTCCGTTAAATACCATCAGATATCCAAAAGCTTCTATCCAGATGATAGAACCATCTTTCCTTAGCCCACGTAGGATATACGGATTGTTGGGCTCTATTTCAGCCACTCGTTCTTTTAGGAGTATTTTCAGCTTATCGCGATCCTGTGGATGTATTAGGTTCTCTGCACTTGATGATGATAGAGAGAGAATTTCTTCTATACTGTGACCAAATATGTTAGCGAGCGCTTTGTTAGTGTAGATAAAACGCAATGGATTATCTCTGACTATCAAGAAACCAACTTGTGACCTCTCAAATAGTGACCGGTACTTATACTCACTATCCGCAAGATCTTTCTCTGCTTTTTTTCGACTAGTAATATCTTCAAGAATTATAGTTACTCCTGGTTCACCATCAATAAATGCAGTAGGAATTATTTTGACTGAATAGAATTCATCTCCCCCACCGAAGTGAGTTTCAATAACAATAGATCCACTGCTACTCTTCAGAGCAGTCTTTATTTCTGAAATTACTGAGTCTTCTGACAGAATGGAGTTTTCAATGTCGTTCAGATACCCACCAATCATCTTAGAGAGCTTTTTTCCAGTAAATAACTCTAATTTATCATTGCCCTGAACAACTTTGAGATTTGAATCTACAACAATAAATGCTTCTGAAGCTGAGTTAATCAATGCGGAAAGAGGAACGTGTTTAGTATGGGAGAAAACTTTTGCTGAACCAAACTCGTGCATTTCAACTTGACCGGACGTTAGTAAAACATCCATATATCTAGCAATTGTATTCCTATTGATTCCTAATTTCCTTGAGATATCACTGATTATCATACCTCGTGGATTGGATTTGAGAATCTCTATGATACGTGTGAAAGCATCGTGTTGTCCAGCCATGATGTTTCCTCGTCACATTCTTACTTGGGTGTTCCTATTATCATTTCCTCTAAAACCACTACCAGCTGATTTCGTTTCTAGACATCCCATTCTACTGAAAAGGAGTCTATTGACTCTTAGATTCAATTTTGACATTGGATGGGCAGACATCAATACATGTTCCACATACCAAAATATGTGTGCCGTAAGAAGAACTTCATCAAATCGTTCTTCTTGACTATTCTCTCGCTTCTTTTGTTCACTCTCATCATACAAGTCAGATAATTCTGATACAATAAACTATCGATGAAAATAACCGTGAGCCTTATCTTCATCAAAGGATAACGTAGTGTACTTTCAATAGCGGAGCTAATCCTGTGTATGAACATTATCAACCATCAGAACGGATATTCGTTGACAGAGTAGAGTATCTGCAATGGATGGAAGATTCAATACAAAGATGTGGAAAAGAACCAGTTGTTTTACATATCCGTGGGATTGGTGGAATTGGTAAGAGTGCCCTACTCGAGAACTGGCATGATATACATGACAACACTGTTTTCTTGGACTGTGATAGAGTAACCAATTTCTTTGACCGACTAGACGCTCTAGCTAAAGCAACTGTTCGTATGGGAATCCAACTCAGTCGATATGATATCCTTTGGCATATCCGGCAACGATTCATAATGGGAGTGGAACCTGCTAAAGAAACTGGAAGGGAGTGGGCAAAAGATTTGCTTCAACCTATTCCTTTCATTGGATCTCTTGCAAGTATTGGTGCAGCCATCACTACTGTTGGAGCTAAACTGAGTCCTAGACTCACTGGGAGATTCGGTACTGTTGGAAATTGGTTACAGAGTAGACTCGGGAAAAATTACATTGAGAAACTTCTTGAGGTTCTCTGGAAAGATCCTCGTCATGCTGAGTTTCTCTTTCTTGATGCACTATTAGAAGATTTGAACAGTAGAAAGAATGCTAATGAACCAATCATTATTTTGTTTGATCATTTTGATGATGTTGATGCAATACATGCACATTGGCAATACAAGGGAAAACGCATCAGCGAAGCTGAGTTATGGTACGTCTTCCTTTCATCGCTCTCCACATCAATTGGAGTTGTAGCAAGTCGGGGTCCCGCACCGAAGCAGCTTTTTCAAGATGCGTCGTTTGAAGAACAAGAGCTTACCGAACTGGACGAGGAGAGTAGTATAGACCTGCTAAATAAAAGAGGATGCACTGAAGAGGGCCTCCAGGCGAAAATTGCTAGCGTTAGCAGAGGTAATCCCTATGTTGTCAATACTATCTATGACATGACACAGATATGTTGCTCCACTGCTGAAGAAGCAGAAGAACTACGAGCAGATACTCTCGATGATGTTCATCTTAAGACATGGAGAAAGCTATTCAGCGAGGCAGAAGGGTTACTCTATATCATTGACCGCGCAGGACTTGTCCCCTACTTCAACTGGAAGATTTTGTCAATTATTGCACCTGAGATGAAATCGGAACATTGGGACCGAGTACAGAACCTTAGTTTTGTCAAACAAAATGAAGAAGGAAAGTGGATACTGCATGACTTAGCAAAAGATCTCCTTCTAGCAGAGCTTGGTGATCGATTACCTGTACTTGCAAATGAGGTGTCAGAGCTTCTGGACAATTCTCAAGAATCACAATCAGATATTGAATTGCTTAGTCTATCCTTATCCGCGAAATCACTGACGTCAGAGAGAGAAACAATTTTCAAAGCCAAGGAAGTTGTAGATAGTCTACTCAAAAAGTGGAGTCACGCTGATGTATTGACAGTTCTTACTCCAATTGAGCTTAACAGCGAGGAGGGACGCGCTAATCTTCTCTTACTCAAGGGAAGATCTCTAACCGCTCTAAGAAGGATTGCTGAGGCTGAACACGCGATTAGCGAATCGTTAGATATTTTTAGAATACTTGCAGGTGAATCTCCACGAGAATTTCTGGATGAGGTTGCGGATACCTTGGTTTCACTTGCTGAACTCTATCGTGATACAAGCAGACCGCAAGAATCAGAAGATTCGTATAAAGAAGCACTAGATATCTGGAGGAGTCTAGCCAACTCACAACCCGAAGCATATAGATTCAATGTTGCGGTCACACTCCGAGAATATGCTTGGTTGCAATACATACGGTCAAGACCCGATGAAGGTGAAACTGCAATCAGTGAAGCTATCGCTATATTCCGAGATATCTCTGAGAAGAAAACAGATGGCTATGCTAGTGAAATTGCTAGAAGTCTCGTGATTCGGGGTGCTTTATTTGAGGCATCCTGTTCGTTAATGGAATCTGAGAAATCATTTCAAGAATCACTTGAACTCTATCGTAATCTTGCTGCAAAGGAGCCTGATCGATTCGAGAATTATGTTGCGGCAGTTCTCAACAATTTAGCTTTCCTATATCACCAGACAGGAAGGTTTTCAAAAGCTGAAGCTGCATTCAGAGAAGTTGTATCTCTTAGGAGAGCTGGAGCTAAAAAAGGACCTGATTCATTCCGTGGACATTTGGGTATAGCCCTCCTGAACTTTGGATGGTTATTACTTGACCTGCAAAAAATGAAAGATGCGGAATCTGTTTTCGATGAAGCCCTTATGATTTATACTAAACTAGCAGACGGTGCTCCGGATGCATATCTCAATGCAGTAGCCAGTAGCCAGACTGGTCTCGGCACTCTATATTCAAAGACAGGTCGAGAAAGCGATGCTGAGAACGCTTTCAACAAATCAATTGACATTTTTAGGGAGATTACCGATAAAACTCCTGAAATGTATCGGGATCAACTTGCATATAGTCTGGAGAAACTTGGCATTCTATTAAGAAAACAAGGAAGAATGAGAGAAGCTGAAGATGTATTTCGAGAAGCTCTGGATATCTTCATAAAATGTTTGGAAGAGAAATCGGATCTCTTTCGAGTACGCGAATGCTCTGGAACTATGAGGAATCTAACTATTCTTCTAAGAGAAACGAATAGGCTCAACGAGGCCGAGAGCCCAATTCAAGATGCACTTTCTATTCTCAGGAAGAATCATGAAGAACAGCCAAAGGTCTTCTCTCGTTACCTTGTAATCACTCTAAACAGCTATGCTATACTTCTCGAACAGATGGGTAAGCTAAGTGAAGCTGAAGGAGTACTTCGTGAAGCAATCAAACTAATCGGTGAACTCACACCTGAATCACCCAAAATCTATAGATATTATCTTTCGACCATTTTCAGCAATCTAGTTGTCCTTTTGAGGACAACTGGAAGACAGGAGGAAGCTGAAACCTTGTTGAGTGAGTCTTTTGAGTTATTTGACCAATCAGATGTATCGAGAGTAGAAGTAATGGAAGAACTCGAATTTTAGAACTACTTAGTTTGCGCTCTCTTGAATCAGAAGAAAAACTGCTTTCAAATTCTCAAAATCATACCTCTGGAAACGATTAAGTACAAGTTCAGCTATAGATTATGTTTGGGCAACGAGGTGTAATAATGCCTATATTCATAATACTAGCAAAATACACAACCAAAGGTGTCCAGGAAATCAAAAAGGCTCCAGAGCGATTCAAGGATTCTCAAAAGGTCGCTAAATCTGTAGGAGCAGAGATCAAGAACGTATACTACACGCTGGGTCGATACGACTTTGTTTCAATTATCGAAGCACCATCTATAGAAGCAGCAATGAAAGGTTTGTTCATGTTTGGTGCTACAGGAGTACAGTCGACAGAAACTCTTGTAGGACTTTCGCTGACCAACGCTCATAAGCTCATCTCAGAGATTCCCTGATTCCTTTTGGGGAAAAAACCAGGATTATAGGTAACTCATCAACTAGTTGGTGTTAGATTTCGCTGTAATGTTCAGGGTGATTTGAGAGGAAGAGCTATCGATTGTACTCTCGTGTATAATGATCTGGGTCTTGAACGACCTCAAGCTCGTTATTGAATGGGTCTAGGAAATCAGCGACTATGCTACCCCAGGGCATTTTCTTGGGTTCCTGAGTGAAAACAACCCCTTGTTCCCTCAGTCTTTCATATAAGGCATAGATATTGTCCGTATCGAAGACCACTCCAGTCGTTTTTCTCTCGTCTGATTTCTTATCAGTTAGATGTAAGCCAATCTTAGCTAAAGGTTCATCTGGTCCAACCTCAACATGATTGAACGCTCTTGCATCGAGAGCTATGGCAGACCAAGGGTTTCGTGGTAGAACTCTACCGCCTTGTCCATGTCGGACACTTCAATCATTGCCAACCAGAGTCTGGTTATCTTACCGCTTTTTCCTTTCATTGTTTATCTCATCCTTCTGATCCTCATCATCAATCTTCTTCCTTAATCCGAGATACTCCAATAGAACATTTTCTTCTGGGTCTTCTTTGACTAGTACCGCTTCGGGATGCTTCTGACTAAGTTTTTCTCCAGCTAGTTTCATCTTTTCAATGATGTCAATCTCTTCTGAGGTTAGATCAGGTCGCCATGGTTCCGCAAGTCGAATTGATATCTTTTCGCAAATTGGTGGTTCTGGCCATGCTCCGGGATCATAGAGATTATAGTGTTCAAACTTAGTAGGTTTCTCTTGAATACACGCGTGCACCGCTTTTTTCACATTCTCAGGACGCATTCCGAATGATGGATCATCTTCTTTGATAATGTTCACAATCTTCAATTGTTTTCTGAAACGCTCGATTGAATCTAGAGAGATGTTCGCAAGATACGGAGTCGGGGCTGTTGCACCAATTATAGTTCTTCTCTTGTCATTCTCAACGCCACTTTCAATTAGACACTGAAGAGCTTCTGCTGGACTATGTCCATGTGCTTCCCTCCAACATAAAACTATGAATCTGATGTTTGGATTTGCGACCATATTCGCAACAATTTTCTCAATACCCAGATTTTCAGTTTGGAGCGTTCCTGCGATTGCTGCTCCAGATTCGACTGCGACTGTTAGTAGTTCTGCTAATTCAGATGGAATCTTTGAGTCGTCAGTATCAAGAATTGCAACAACTGCTACAGGGGAGTAATCATTTCCCCGCAAATATCGACCCTGCTCAGGAGGGTATTCAGAAGGTGGTTCAATTTTGAGCATCTCGTAACCGGTCACTGCAATAGATTGTTCGACGCACTTGATGGCACATGCTCCACATGCACAGCAATTCTCTTCAGCTATGACTACTGCAAACTTGGTTTTGTCTGTTTCTTTGAGCGATAATACATTCGAAGGACAAACATCTACACAATTTCCACATCCTGTGCAATTGGTTGTGTCAATGAGAACAGAAACCATGGAACTGGTATCAAGTAAAAGCACATGAACCTACCTCTATCGCAGTACTCTGAGAACCATTTTACACGAGTCGTATTTTTAGACGTTAGAACTACTTATCAATCTCAGAAATAGCCAATTTCTTCGTGAGTAAAGATGACAAAGGTTATAGCTATCAATGGTAGTCCCAGAATGGACAAAGGAAATACTAGTCTGATTCTCACCCCATTTCTAGAAGGATTGCGTGAAGCAGGTGCTGATGTAGAATTATTCTACACGAAGAAGCTCAAGATACGTCCTTGTCAAGGAAACTGGAAATGCGTTTTCGAAACTCCTGGGGAGTGTTATCAAAAGGACGATATGCAAATGTTGCATCCAAAGCTTCTGAAGGCAGATATCTGGATATTTGCAACTCCAGTTTATGTTAGTGGAATGACTGGACCGTTGAAGAATTTGATAGATAGGATACTGATTCCATTAGGACTCGCTGAAACTGAACTTGTTAATGGGCATAGTCGTCATAAAATGCGTGAAGGTGTCAAGCGTGGGAAAATCGTCTTAGTATCAAATAGTGGCTATTGGGAACAGGATAATTTCGATTTATTGATTGATCAGATGAAGGCAGTCGCTGATCACGCAGAGTGGGAGTATGCAGGTTCTTTGATTCGTCCTCATGGAGAAGCGATGAAATCAATGATGAAAATTCCTGGTGTCATTGATGATATTTTTGAAGCAGCAAAGGAAGCAGGAAGGCAACTTGTCAACAGTGGGAAAATACTTTCTAAAACACTTGATATTGTCGGGAGGGAGCTCTTGCCTATAGACCAATATGTTGGAAAATAGCTTGACGAGGAAGTTTCAAGATGCGAATTGTGATAGTAAGACACAGCCAGAGTATTGACAATATAACCAGAACAATTTCTGGTTCTGAAACACCTCTTTCAGATTTGGGAAGAGAACAAGCAAAATCCTTTGGACAAAATATCTTGAAAATGGGGATTAGGTTTGATGCAGTTTATTCATCCACTTTTCCTAGAGCTTCTGAAACTGCAATTATTATTTGTAATGAAATTGGTTTCAAAGACATAATTTTAGAGGCGCGATTCAGAGAGGGTGTCGCAGATGATTACACCGGTAAATGTGTTGATGATCTAACAAAAGAAGAGAAAGAACTGTTTGATTCGTATTTAGTGAACGTTGATGAGAAACCCGTAGGTGGAGAAAGTATCACTGAACAGAGGATGCGTCATACAGAAGCATTCTTTGAAGTTGCTGAGAATCATCCTGAAACTTCTACCATTCTTATTGTTGGTCATGTGGGACGTTATACCACATTCTAAAGAATGTATTAGATATTTTACCAGAAACCGATGAGTGGTTTGGAAATTGCATGTTGAATATTATTGCAAGGGATTCCGTCAATAGTGCTTGGAAACCTACTATATTTAACAACACCAAAATCGGAAAATGACCTTTGTTACGAATCTAAGCAAACACTTCCTGCATCTCTACCCAAGTCAAAAGCTTTCGAGTTGGCTTCGATCGTCTTTGGTGGTACAAGAGCAAGGACTGCTTTCCGAACCTCTTCTGCTGGAATTGGGAAGTCGGCACATGCGACCGTTGCTCCTACAAGAACAGAATTTTCAGTCCTTGCATTTCCTGCTTGGAGTGCTAATTCTAGAGAATCAAGTAGAACGACATTCTTGGTGACTTGCTCGAGTTTCTCAACTATTTGGTGGACAGTAATGTATTTGATTTTCTTCTCCTTGTCCAATGCTACTTTCTCTGTTTCAGTTACTGATGGCATTATTCGATTGCTCATGATTACAACACCATCTTTCTTGAGATACTCAATATACCTGAGAGCCTCACTCGCCTCCATTGCAATCATCATGTCAGCTCGTCCATACGGAATCAATGGTGAGATTGGGTCCCCTATTCTGAAGTGAACATAGATTGAACCCTATCTCTGTGAGAGACCGTGTTGTTCACCTGTCATGACTTTGAAACCTGAGTCTACAGCTGCTTTTCCGAGGATTGCAGATAGAAGCATAAGACCCTGACCACCTACACCAGCGAACATGATGTTGAAGGTCTTTGTAGTTTCAGTCATTTCTTAACCTCCACGTGTTGTGGTGCATCAACAGGACATACCTGTCGACATTCTAGACACCCATCACAGAGGTCTCTCTGGATGATCATTTTTCCATCTGACTCATCAATTGTGATTGCGGGGCAATAGAACTCCTTAACGCAAGCGTAGATACTACGGCATGTATCCTTCACATTCTCGCTTGGAATGATTTTCTCTCCAGCCTTCTTTTTAAGACGGTCTCCATAAAGTGCACATTCTCTTCTCGAGATGATCACATTGAATCCTTCTGCTTCGATTGCTTCTTTGATTGGTCCAATACAATCTCGAGTATCATAAGGATCTATGATTACTATCTTATCAGCACCGAGTGCTTCGAACATTTTGTCCATGTTGATCTTTCTTGCAGGTTGTCCACCTGCATCATATGGGGAGTTAGGATTGAATTGCTGCCCTGTCATTGCGGTGACACTGTTGTCAAGCACGAAGAGGGTAACGTTGGAATTGTGATGAATGAGATTGACGATTCCTGGAAGTGCAGCATGATAGAGAGTGCTATCACCTACCATAGCGATTATCTTATCTTCCAAGGACATCTCCATCCCTGCAGAAACTCCCAATGATGCGCCCATTGCGAGCATGGAATCAGAGAATTCGTTGGGTGGAAGGAAGGCCATTGAGTAGCAACCAATGTCGTTATTGAAAACAATGTCATCGCGAATTTTTAACTGTTGTAGAGCTTGTCTGAACGACCATAGGGTGCCTCTATGTGGACATCCCGGGCAGAAGATTGGAGGTCTCTCAGAGAGAATAGATTTCAGTTCATCAGCCTTTGTAAGAACCGCATCATAGTCCATACTGAGCTTCTTGTCGAGAACAACTGCGAGAACCTTCTCAACGATTGGTACATTGTACTCTAGCATTTCACTGAAATGTCCACTGCGTTTGCCAACTATATTGAGATCGGGATTGACAGACTTTGCAATAGCAGTAATCTGGGTTTCTAAATACGGAGTTAATTCTTCGATAACAACTAGTGTTGAAAGAGATTTGAGGAATTCTGAAATCTTCTTTTCAGGAAGTGGAAATAGAGTTCCTAGTTTGAAGATAGGTAATTCAACGCTAAGATTCCGCATTGCTTCTTTAGCATGAAGGAAACATACTCCTGCTGTCAATATTCCAACTTTTCCCTTGCCAGGAACAAGGTAATTGAATTCTGTTTTTTCAAAGTCAGCTTGGATTGCTACAGATTTTTCAAGTAGTGTAGCTTTGTGAGCTCGAGCCACTGGACCGACAGTGAAGTACTGTCCCTTGACATCTTTCCATTTGTTCTTTTTGAACGGTGTTCTCTCTAATTTCTCTAATTGTACTATTCCTCTCTGGTGATTGACACGAGTAGTTGTTCGAATGATAACCAGTGTTTTATGTTTCTTAGAAATCTCGAATGCCCACTTGGTCATATCGTGCGCTTCTTGCGCAGTGGATGGTTCAATCATGGGAACATAAGCAGTCATACCGAAGTATCTACCATCCTGCTCAGATTGAGAAGAATGGGCATAAGGGTCGTCAGCGATAAGACAAACACAACCAGCATTCAATCCAGTATATGCGATACTATACATCGAATCACTAGCTACGTTCATCCCGACACTCTTCATTGAAGTGAAGGACCTTTGACCTGCCATTGAAGCACCTGCTACGGTTTCCAATGCGATCTTCTCGTTTGCTGAGATGTGCATCTTGTAATCTGCGAAGTGATCCATAACTTCACCAAAAGTATCCAATATTTCTGAAGTGGGTGAGCCGGGATAGAAAGCTACAATCTTGACATCGGCTTCTAAAGCTCCACGTACGATAGCTTCGTTCGCAAGCATCAATGCCTTTCCAGTATCAGTTCGTTTAACATCCTCAACTGTCATCTCAGAACCTCTCTTTAGAGTAGTATTCTACAAAATGTTTCCTTCAACATAAGGATTCGGAAATGACCAGGGAAGTATTCGCCTTATTTCTTGATGATTCTTATCCACCTGGACTGCCACGCCATGGAGTATCTTTCCACATCGCGTCCCAAATCATGTCTTCAGTAAGGGTTTCTGGTTCGATCATTGTCTTGTGTAGTTCTTTGAGTAAAGCATGATGACGAATCTCATCCTCTCGAATCATCATGGCAATAGTCTTCACCTGTTCATTATCACTCTTCTCTGCTAGCTCTGTATAGGTTTCAACGGCTTGCTCTTCCATCTTTATGTGAGCAGCTATACCCTTAGCAATTTTGTCCCTCTCTTGTTCACTGATGAATGGTGTTGGACCTTCAACAGCTTTTCTCAATGATTTGAGAAGAGCAGCATGTTTCTGAGAATCAGTGGATATTCCAATGAGTAGGTCCTTGACAAATGCGTTGCCTAGTTGCTCAACATTCTCCTTAGTTATCTGGATGATCTTTAATTCCAAAGCAATTTGCTTGTCTATAAATTCAAGAGTCTCTTCCTTGTTCAAATCTGGTTCACTCCAGTTAAATATAGTGAACTTGTCAATATCTTTCCTTAAGACTTTTCACTAATGGCGATAGATTTCCTAAATTCTGCTACCTTTTCCAAATGTATATCAATGATGGAATGCACAGGACCAACTACTCTTAGTCAGTGAGAAGGAGATACTAGTTAATGTCCAATGCAGTGATTTACACAGCGCCCGAATGTCCTCACTCGGAGAACATGAAGAAATTCCTCAAAGATACTGGAATTGATTTCGAAGAAAAATGTATTCTGACTTCACCCGAAACTACCGTTGAATTGAAAGAGCTTAGTGGTCAGATAGCTGTGCCAACCACAGTAATCGATAATGATGTCTTCATTGGTCACGATAGACGTTCTGAGCGAAGAATCAAGAGAAAATTGGGAGTGTGAAAGAATGTACGATCTCGTAGTTATTGGTGCTGGTGTAACAGGCTATGGCGCTGCGATGTATGCAGCTAGATTAGATTTGAGTGTGGCTGTCATTGGTGACGTAGATGGTGGAACTATCACACTGACTGACGATGTGGCAAACTATCCAGGTTTCATTCAACTCACTGGAAAGGAACTCTCCGACAATCTCAAAGCACATACACTCGACTATCCAGTTCTTATCGAAACTGGTACAGTCAAAGATATCTTCCGAAGCAAAGAGAACTTCTTCTACGTTGTAACCGAGAACAAGTCCTTCCTAGCAAAATCAATTCTGATTGCCACTGGGATGAAGGAACGTGAACTTGAAGTCCCCGGACATGACGAACTTAAGAATAAAGGAATTTCTTACTGTGCTCTTTGTGATGCCCCGTTGTACAAGGACAAAGTAGTAGCAGTTGTCGGAGGAAGTGACAGTGCTACTAAGGAAGCATTACTACTAGCGAAATACTGTCCGAAGGTCTACATCATTTACAGAAAGGCTAAACTTCGTCCAGAGCCAATCAATGCAAGAAGGATTGAACGAGAATCCAAAATTGAAGTTATCACAGAAACCAATGTTACAGAGGTTTTGGGTGATGCAAAGGTCACTGGTGTTAAACTCGATAAGCCTTACAATGGTTCAGACACACTTCCCCTTGATGGTATCTTCGTAGCTATAGGAGGTATACCCTATTCAGACCTAGCAAAGAAGCTCGGAGTAGAATTGAATCCAAAGGGAGAGATCAAGATTGACCGTTCAAGCACAACCAATGTAGAAGGCGTATTTGCAGCGGGTGATGTTGTAGATAGTGAATTCAAACAAGCTATCACTGGTGTTGCTGAAGGTGTTCATGCAGCATATCAAGCATACAAGTATGTTAATGAAACTGAATTCGTATTCACATGCCAACAGGATGATTGACAACTAGATAGAAGGTAGAACTATTCTAAATGTAGTCCCGCTCATATCTTTGTTTACAACCTCAATTTCTCCTTCATAGGCTTCGATAATCTTCTTACTCAGATAGAGACCGTACCCTCCACCAGTAGTGGAGATGCCCTTCTGAAATAGTTTTGATATAATTGATTTATCAATACCTGGACCGTCATCAGAGAATTCAATGATTGCTTGATTGTTTTCTATCAGTACATTGATGATTACTTTGGATTCAGATCCTGCATGCTCGACAACATTCCTGAAGAGATTATCAAAGACACATGGAAGTAATCGTGAACCAATAACTGTGAATTCTGAAGATGGCAAATCAGATTTCACTTCAATGTGCAAATCTGGATATGTAATCTTAATGTCTTGTACAAGTATATCCATAAGATCCGTAATTGCTCGTTCATAGAATTCAATCGGTTTGATGAATACATCCAGCAAACGAATCATGCTGTGCGCCGTTCCTTCAACAATCTTCCAATATTTCGCTTCGTCCTCACTCAAATCGTTGGTTAACAAGAAAATCTCTGATTGATTCAGAAGAACTTGCAAGTCATTCCTCAGATCATGTTGTAAAAGCGATGCATAAATTTCCAGATCGTTGAGCGACCTTTTCAGTGTCTTCTCTGCAAGTACTACATCAGTAATGTCATAGATTGAGCCCTGAACCCATCGTGGTACTCCATCTTCATCACAGACATTGCTCGTAAATTCCTGAATCCATCGAATTTCTCCATTCTTCTTTATGATTCGATATTTACGCTTAACAATACTATCTGGAACATTTTCTAGTTTCTCACCTAACTCGAAAACATATTCTTTGTCTTCAGGATGAATTACTTCATCCCATCTTGGTTTACCTAGAATAAAGTCCTCTTCTTTGTAGCCAGTTATTGCTTCAACTGAGCCATGAAAGAATTCGGGAATCCAATCAAGTGTTCCACGATGTGCAATCCCTTGAAAATTCTCAGCGAACGTTCTATATCTCTCTTCACTTGCTTCAAGAGCATCCTGAGCAATTCTGAACTCGGTGATATCCCTGATTAGACCTTGAATTCCAGTTACTTCGCCATTTTCCTCTAAGACCTTATTGTTCACTCGGTAGTAGAAAATGGAACCATCTTGCCTAATTCCTTTTACCTCAAAACCTTCAGAGAAGGTTATCCCAGTGGAAATTGCTTCCTTCATGACTGCCATTGTTTGTTCTCTTTCGTCAGGGTGAATAAATTCAGATATGTGAGCTCCAACTACTTCTTCACGAGTTTTACCAAAAATATCTGCAGCAAGTTGACTAGCCCATGTGATGAATCCCTTCGTATCCATTTGGTATAGACCATCTGTAAGATTTTCATAAAGCAATCGATATTGCTTTTCGCTTTTTTCAAGATTGATCTTTGCTTTCACGGGTTCGGTGATATCCCAGAAAATCCCTAGAATCCCTATCACATTACCTTCTGCATCTCGGATAGGTGTCTTCTGAATTTGTGTAATCAATTCTTCTCCATCCAGAAAATACTGTTCATTCTCTCTAAATGGAATGAATGTGTCTAGAACGTGCTTGTCAGTTGATCGATAAAGTTCTGCCATTTCCTTAGAATAAAGATCATAGTCTGTTTTTCCTACTATTTCTTCAGGGCTTATCCCAAAATCACGTGCAAAAGCGGGATTACATGCTATGTATACCGAATTCGTATCTTTATAGAATACTCGTTGAGGTATGTTTTCTAGTAGTTGCCAATACTTCATTTCACTACTTCGAAGAGCCTTCTCAGCTTCTTGTTTCCATTTTGTAATATCCTTCACAATAACAAGGATGAACTTTGCATCATCGAGATTGTCGTCAATTAGAACGGGATTCATTTCACCAGTTACTATCGAGCCATCTTTTCTTACGAAGTCACGCGTGATTAGAGAAACTTTCTCACCTGCTACTAGTTTCTTAATCGTTTCTTTGCAGTCTTCGATACAGTCTGGGTGCAGAACATCCCAAAAGGATATTCTATGAATCTCTTCCAAATCTCGACCAAGAAAATCACACCACTGTTTGTTGGCGTCAATATGATTTCCTTCAATATCAATTAAATACACAGCGTCAGAAGTGGTTTCGAGAAGACTTTTGTAAAGAATCTTGGAATTTAGTTTGGTCCCTGCAACTATAGGGTTATGCAAACTGTTGTCATCATTGTCTTCCATTCGCTATTCAAACTCCAAGAGTGTTATTACTAGATCCATCTGAAATATCTTTGAAGATTGGTCCCGGCTTGATTTAGCTTCTTTCTTGTTCTAATTAATGATTTTCTTATGAACTAAAAGTCAACTCACTTACTATGACTGCAATGCAATCCTCCAAGGATACAACTCACCATGAAATATCCCTGCTTTAATTGCTGGATCTTCTCTCATTATGTCCAAAGCTTCTTCTCGTGATTCAGCTTCAATCATTGCTAAACCAATTAAGACCTCTGAAAATCTTCCAGCTAAAGTCAATTTTCCGTCTTCAAGAAGACTCTTCAGATAGTTAAAATGCTTGGTAACAATCTCCTCGGTTTCTGGGCCACCATACTTGTCAGCGGGTCTTAGCATGATAACATAAGTTTGGGCTTCCATAACTTTGGAAACCCAACTTACTACAAAACGCTTGTGCTATCACTTAATCGATAGCTTCGAATAATTTCTCGACGAACATTTCAGGGGGAGTGAGACCGTCAACTGTCACTGTTTCATTGAAAATGGTTTTCGGAACTCCGAACACTTCGAATCGTGTCGCTTCCTCTTGGAATTCAAGGGATTCGAACATTTCACCAGTTATGAGCGGATTGATAATCGCTGCTTGATGTGCCAACCGAGTCATTCCTGCACAATACGGACATTGAGGGGTAACAAAGACTCGAATTCGAATCGGTTTGTCAATTGACTTGATATCCTCAATTACATCTGGGGGTAATGGTGCAACTCCAGCCGAAACGTCAACTATCCCTCCAATAAGTGCGGTAAATTCATGACCAGCAGGAATTCCATAGAATTTCACTTTGTAGGGTTCTTTACCATGCAAGACCATTGCGGGAGTGTGTTCAACACCGAGCTCTTTGGCAATGCCTGAAGCCAGAGAACCTTTGTGTTCCTCCACCTTTACTTTGTCTGATACTTCAGCCACCATCTCTGCCATGTCGCGAGTATCATTACAATACAAACAATCATGATCTGCAGTAAAGAGATGTATAGTTACATCATTGGTAAGCTGCTCAAACATTTCTATTACTTGTGCTCTCGTTGCATCATCCATTTCAATGACCATCTATGTCACATCCTACCATCCACTGTTACAAAATTCCAATATAATCGATTTGATTGCTCTCTTTTTAGTATCCATGAGTCCGCAATTTACTTGGGTGGTCTTCCTGAAGTATTCTGACTTCAGCTTTGCCTCGTGATTTAGAAATTCGCAGCAGCTCATCGTGAGCTCGAATCGTAAAACTCTCTCCTTCCTTGAGATGTTCCATAACCCCTTTTCCTAGTGGACCATTAAGATATTTCAAATACATCTGAGCAACCCTGTTAATTTCCTTCTCCCTCATTGCCATAGCTCAGATACTCCAAATGGATGTGGCGTATATTTACTTATACGTCTGTTTATTTAAATCTACTACCTTTAATTCAAATCCAGGTCAAGACCAAGTAATTCGGTCATCTTCGATGAGTTCTTCAATTGCTAATGGAATATCCTCTGAATCTTCCAGAGTTGCTTTGGCTTTGATGTTGGTTGATGCACCTATTCCGATGTCTTCTAATTCTTCACAACTGAATAGTGGACTGAAATCTATTTCTTTCAAATCATTTTCAATTGGATGATCACTATGAAGGTATAATTCTGCTAGCTCTTTGCACTTGCTAAGTGGTTTCAAATTAATTGTTGATATTCTATTTCCTGCAACATCAAGAGCTGTTAATTTCTTAGCACCCTTTAATGGACCCAGATCAATTTTCTCGATCGCATTCATGGCTAGACCCAGTCTTCTCAATTCCTTACAGGGACTTAGTGGAGTCAAATCAACTTGCTCCAATTGGTTTCCTCCCAATCTTAGGATTCGAAGATCTAGACAATTTTCCAATGCAGCCAAATCGATTGACCCAAGGGAGTTATGGTGGAGATATAAGAACTTCAAGTGAGTACATGTGGCTAGCGGGCTGAGGTCTAGTTTAGTTAGACCGTTATACATCAAATTGAGTTGAATAAGATTAGTGCACTTGCCCAAAGGTTTCAAATCAATCGCTGTGATTTGATTGTTCTCTACTTCTAACATTTCAAGTGTAATGCATTTAGAAAATGCTGAAAGGTCCAGATTAGAAAGTTGATTATTGAATAATCTCAATCTTGTCAAGCTCTTCAATTTAGCAAGAGGAGTCAAATCTAAGTTAGATAAAATGTTCGAGCCCAGATTCAAATCCGTAAGCTTCTTGCAGCCGGTAATCTGAGAGAGGTCGATGTGCTCCAGATTGTTCTTGAAGAGATTTAATGATGTGAGATTAGATAGCTTAGCAAGCGGGCTAAGGTCGATCTCAGAAATTGCATTACTACCGAGGTTTAGTTCTTGGAGATCCTTGAGCCCAGCTATTGTTTCCAGATTTATTGTGACTATTTTGTGTCGAGATAGATCTAGAGTAGTTACTGTTTCATCATCAATTTCTAATTTGCGTTCCTTTCCTTCCTTATCGATATACTCGACAACAATCTCATCCATTACTGCTTGCTCCTGTGCTCATTGCGCAGAGATATGACAAATGTACTTATCGCTGTAATCAATCTTTTCTAGGCGGCCATTATGCAGATAATTTTGCACAATAGGTATAAACTCTACTAAGTTTTCCGTCTAATATCAATTTCATTTTTCCTTATGAAAAGGTCGGCATCGTATTCTTTTTAAATTACAATTTCTGCCTCGGAACACCTTACAATGGAGATGAACAGTTTGGGAAAAAAGACCCTCGGTGTAATTTTGAATACATCCCCTTATACTTTCCAGAATTCTCACACATTCTATGACCTATGCAAGGCGGCTCTTGCAAAGGGCTATGGCGTGAAAGTATTCTTGTTTGTGGATGGAGTGAATAATGCAAAAATGAATCAGGACCCAGATCCCGATCGACCAATGAATGATAAGCTTGCTGAATTGGCTAACGAAGGTGTTGAGTTTCAAGCTTGTGGACTCTGTACTTCAGCTCGTGGTTTCGATCATAGAGGTTCCGATTTTGTTGAAGGAATAGAAGTTAGCGGACTCACTGACCTCGCGGAGCAAGTTGGTGAAGTGGACCGATTTGTGTCCTTTTCGATGTAGGTGGTTATGATGGAATTTACAGAAAGAAAAGTAGTGATTCTCGTAAACAGCAAACCATTCGGGAAGATTTTTGCTGCTGAAGGATGGCGTGCAGCAGTTGCAATGTTTGGCATGGATCACGAATCCCAGATGTTATTTACAGGTGATGGAGTCTACGGCCTGATGAAAGACCAAGACATGCTTCCAATTCGAATGTTCAAATCAACCTTCGAGAGCTTTGATGGAATTGTCTGTGCTAGTAAGAAATCTTTGGAAGAAAGGAACATCGATGCCAGTGAAATCTTTGATACTGTTCAGATTCTTGAAGAAGCTGATGTAGCAAAAGCACTGGTTGAAAATGAGGTAATTATCACATTCTAGGAGGATATGAAAGTGAAATATTTGATTTGGCTAGCTAACGACTGTTCTAGCGTGAAAGAACTTACCAGTAGTTTGAAAGGACAAGGAATAGAAACTGAAATCCTTCTAGTCCAAGATGGAGTCTTCTTTGCTGACAAGGGAAATCCTCACTCTGAATTATTGAAAGGAACTGGATCAAAAATACATGCAATCAAACATCATGTTGAAGAAAGAGGTCTAATAAATCGGTTAGGATTTGACATAAACTTAATTGATTATACAGATGCAATCGACATCATGATGGAAAAATCAGACAAGATCATTTCATTGTAAGCAAGTAGTAGTCATCGCTGTGTAACTCACAGTGATGATCTCCTCTACAATCTAACAGACTATATCTTTTTACCAGGTACAACTAACACTTGACCTAGCAGGTCTCCTGGCATGACAGAACCGTTGATGAGAGAACTGAACATTGACATATTGGCTTCGCGATTATCAGAAGGCATCTTCATCTCTGTGCAACCAACACATCCTAAATCGCCCATACCATTACTTCCATAGAAAGAGTGGAACACAACCGCAAAGGCCGGAATTTTGATAGGTTTGATGGGGACTAATTTTGTTTCCCCTTCATGAAACGATATTTTCTCTGTTGCGATTACAGGAATGAGTTTGGTTGTTGACCAATCAAGCGATAATTCAATTTCCTCATATCCATCAACGGATGTTCTCATTCTATCTATTCCCATACTGATTAAATCTTGCCTGCAACTAATTACATAGATTTTTTCTGACATATCTTGAATCACCATTTACTCTGAATTATAATGAATCCTGATTTATTATAAACCAATTGAGCCTTATTAATGTAACCATATCAAAAAAAACATGACAGTATTGAAACTTAGACTATTTCTTACAAGATTTATATGGGTTAATACCTCACGCTTTACGATTCACGTGGTTGTGCAGCATACCTGAAATCAAACTATTGTTGATTTTCATCTTGCATAACATTGAGGAGAAATAAAAATGATTTCAAAAACTAGAATGCTCTGTGCATTTACTGTTTTCCTTTTCCTAGGTTCACTAGCTATTGGTAGTGTTAGTGCGTCCTATGAACTGTTTAGAACAGTACCCAATGAGCAATTAATTCCTGCTGAAACTTATGGTGATGACCGTAGGAATGAAGCAGTTTCGATTCTTGTGTATTCTGAAGTAGCAGATACTCTTTCCGGTGGAGAATGGGAGAATGTGATGGGCTCACTAATCACTAGCCTTCAAGGGAAGTTCACTTATGAAAATCTAACTGATTATACTCTCTTAGGCTCAATGATTGATGAGTTTGATGTCTTACTACTCCTAGAATCTGAGAATGGCAATTACACATTTTCTGATACGGTTAATGCAGCATGGGCGGGGATTCTTCCTGGTTATGTTAATGCAGGTGGTATCGTCATAGCGATGAGTATAGGTTACTCAGCTTCCGAATATGGTTCAACAGCTAAGATGATCAATGGGACACTCATGGATATCTATAATCCTGAGCTTGCTAATATGCATCAAATAGATGTATTTGATGTTAATGATGCTTTAGCTCTTAATGTCGCTACTTCATTTACAGGACCATTTGCTACAATGGGTTTTGATGTTCCTGACGGAGTAAAAGTATTGGAGGATAATACCAATGCAAAACCAGTTGCAGTTCACAAGATAATGGGTGAAGGACATGTTGTTCTTCTGGGATTTGACATGTTTGCCGTTGAAGCGAATGTTGAAGCGATTCTTGCGAATGCTGTTCGTCTCCACAGACATGTAGTATTTGATGCCTCACACACACCTTACGGAACCATCTTTGGTGCATTTGAAGATTTTGCACTAAATCTTCGAACATATGGATTTGGTGTAAGTAGCATGCCTACATTCAGTGTTGATAGCATATCTGCGTGCGATATACTTGTAGTGTCACGAGGTACCACTGTCTATAACAATACTGAAGTTGGTATTATCGAGGATTTTGTGAATGATGGTGGAGGACTCTTCATAGTTGGTGAATATGGATCCCTCGCAAATAATCTTGATCCACTTTGGACAAGGCTCGGATATGTTCGGAATGCAACTACAGGTATTCAAGATACGGATGATTTTGTTGGGGGAAATAACAATTGGCCGGAGTATGAGGATGACAATATCAAGATTCATGCAATAACTGTAGATGTTAATCACGTTGAAGCTTATCTAGGATGTGGATTCATAGAAACTCCCGAGAATTCATTCAGCTTTTTAGTTACTGATAGTGATGGAACTGCTCAATATGCGGCAGGACCTACTGTTATCACAGAAGAATTACCTGTAGGTGTCGCGTCACATCATGATATGGGTCGAGTCGTTACATGTGGCGATTTGAATACGTTTGATAGTAATTTTGATACCGATATTGATGGTACCATCAATTACTTTGATGGTGACAACGAAATAATGGCAAAGAACATTATGCGATGGCTTTCGGCAGCTGGAATTCCAGAACAAACTATTGTGTTTGACCAGTCTCATAGTCCCTGGGGTTATGTTCATAGTCAGTGGAATGCTCTTGCAAATTTCATGATGTTCAACGGATATAACGTTGAATGGATGAGTACTTTTAGCCCGACTTCATATGTCAATGCAGACATTCTCTTAATCTGCGATGGTTCAACGAGCTATAATACAACAGAAATTGGCTTGATTGAAGATTATGTTGCAAATGGTGGAGGTCTACTTCTTTGGGGAAACTATGGTGTGTTAATAACAGAATTGGACCCAATCGGGCAAGAATTCAATCTTCATGTGAATACAACTGGATTCCTCCGTGATAGTGATGACTATGAAGCGTTCCCCAGTTACATAATCTATGATGGTCCCAATATTGGCGAGCATCCAATTATGGATGGAGTAGAACGAATTGAAATCTATGGAGGAGGTGCATTCGATTCCATCGGAACGGGAACTGAACTCTTCAAAACTGACAATGATGGTACATCTACTTGGAATGATGACTCACCAGCTGGTGACTTGGCAGTCTTTGCAGCTACAACATACGAAATGGGTCGAGTAGTATTCTTTACTGATATAGATCTTGGACGTACCATCGATGGTGATAGTGATGGATTTGGGTGTCTTTATGACTCAGATAATCCTGTCTTTGTAGCTAACGTACTCAAGTGGCTTGCAGAGAATCGAGATCCTACTGTCGAAGTGATAACACCCAATGGCGGAGAAGTCATAAACGGAACGATTTCCGTAGATTGGGACGCTGTTGATTTCGATAGCGATACAATGACCTTCGATGTCCTCTATAGTGATAACAATGGTTCTGATTGGACCCTTTTAGCTGATGATATAGTTGTGCAAGAGTTTGAATGGAATACAACTCTGCATGATGATGGTATTGGTTACATGATTCGTGTAATCGTTACTGTGGGAGTTGATTCTGCCCAAGATGACTCTGATAATCCATTTGAGCTTGACAATTTCGTGGGTGGAGGCGGAGGATTGCCTATTGATTCAACAACACTTCTGATTATTGGAGCTGTTATCCTCGTCGTGATTGTAATCGTGATAGTCATGAAGAAGAAGAAGTAGCATAACAGAATATCAAACGTAGGTTCAATCGAGCCTACGTCCCATTTTCTTTCATTCAAAGACCTCTCAAATATCCAGGTCTAAGATTACTTGTATCTCCTTTATTGATGGTTTCAGTGAGAATTTCTAGGATTGATTCTTTGTCTTCATTTAGTACACCTTTGATAGGAAGGTAGTTTGAAGCATGATTTGTTCTGAAAACGCAATTACTCAAGTTTAGATGCTCAACTAGAATCTTGAGTTCCTTCAGAATGTCCATTGGTGCCATAGGTACAAATGTCCCAGATTCTACTAGTTCATGGATGTGTGTTCCTGGGGGAGTCATCATTGTCAATGCGCCAACGTATTCTGGATCTATCTCATTCAGAACCTTGGCAGTTGCTTTTGCATGCTTCTCTGAATTCTCGAAACCTCCCATACCTAGAATTATTGTAAGAGAGAGAGGAATTCCTGCGTTTCTAATTTTTCCACATGCGGTGATGTTCTCTGCTGAATCGATTCCTTTTCGAGCCCATCTGAGTAGTTCATCATCGCCAGTTTCGAGACCTAGATAGACAATGCCGAGACCTGCATCCTTCAGTTTCCGAAGGTCATCAACACTTTTGCTTCGAACATCTTTGGCATATCCATAAACACCAACACGTGCAAGATCAGGCAGTTCATTATACAGAACTCTCAGTGTATCCAGTAATTCTGAAGTATCCATTGCAAGCGCATTACCATCAGCGAGGAATACTCTTGATACTCGTGTTTTGTAAGATTGAGGTAACGAGTCAAGATCTGATGTGATACCTTCAGTCCCTCGCACACAATATTTCTTTGTCTTATACGACACGCAGAAAATACAGGCATTGTGAGAACATCCTACTGTTGCTTGAAGAATGAGACTTCGTGCTTCGCTAGGAGGTCTCCAAATGCTTCCTTCATATCGCAACAAGAGGATTCACTTACAGATTACTACTTGATAGTGTGAATAAAGCTTGTTGAACCTCTGTTCCTCCTAATCAAAGATGGACGAATATTTTTTCTAAAAATTAAATGAATGGTTGCGCTGTTAGCTTCATTCCAGTGATACTCTCTAACATTTCACTAGGGTCATAGAGATTTGCTTTGAAGTGAACGTTTTCCTTTAACCAATCAATGGTATGTGCAACTGAGCCTTTAGAAAGTTCATCTTTCCAAAGTTGCAAGATTAATAACCTCTCAGGACAAGTTCTATACGAAGGTGTGTTGTTATCAATTTCAATCGAAAGTAGGAAGGAAGTAATCACACACTTGGAGCTTCGTCAATGATACTTGAAATTATTAACATAGGACCAAAGATGGCAATGATGTTGCAAGGTGACATTTGGACAGATATCTCTACGTTCTTGCATCTTCTTCTAGATCCAATACTGCTTGTATTGCAAGATGTAGGATTACGACAAACAATTCTCTCTACTATAATATGGTCCTTTCTGGTAATATGCGGATTAGTCTTTGTTGTGTATGAACTTCCGGCATTACTCAACCTACTTTCAGGAACTTCAGCACAGCCAATCAAGAAGCAACAGAAATCAGCAGCTACCGCAAAAACACAAGCAGCGATGGCTAGTGCACGTCGACATCAGATATCACGGGATAAAGCAAAGAAAGAACGTGAAAGGAGAGTAGCTGCAGTTAGAGAAACAGGTGTTAGTGTTTCTGCTAAAATCGTAAGAGAACGAGATTTGTTACGGCTAACTGTTGGAATCAACAATGGAAGTAATTCTCACATTGATATGGTTGTGGTAGACTTAGACCTTCCATCTGGAATTGACGCAGAAATTGGATCATTCAGAATGCAACGATTGGGTACGATAAATGCAGGTGAAAATAAAACAGTGGATTTCATGTTACGACCGAGGGGTGGTGTGCTAACTGATATTGGCGGATACGTAGAGTTCCTCGGTGCTTCATACGAAGTATCGAAAATACCGCTACCAGTGCCTGAGATGGAGGGGATAGATAGTGAGTGAAAACGATTCAAGTGAGTTACCAGAGAATAACTACTACCCTCTACTACTCGCAGGTTTAAATTTCACAGTTCTCCTCTTGATGACATTTCAGTATATGGCCAACACTGTGGAACTTTGGGATTTCATATTCGTAGCTACAGGTGTTTACTTCTCAATGAAGTTTATTCGACTTGTTAAGGGTGCTCATGAATATCCAGAAACTCGAGCAAGTGTTCAGAATCGCACTTCATACCCAACTCAAGGAATCTATGCACAAATACGAAATCCAGTTGGTGCTGCTTGTATCTACATGAATATAGCATATGTCTGCTTTACGAGAAGTTTCGCGTTGATCCCTGTTGTACCTGTCTTCATTGCATTATGGTACATCCTTGCAGCATATGAAGAGAAGATACTAATCCAGCGCTTTGGTGATGAGTATCGAGAGTATATGCGAGCTACAAGCATGTTCCGTGGTAGCGGACTTGACCAACAGAGGCTAGCGTCTTCTGGATATGACATGTACTAAGTTCTGAAAATGAGAATGGCGTTAGTGTTTCATAACGCCCTCTTTGTTTTTCTAGAATCCAAATAGACCCGAGTATTTGTTTTCTAGGTAATTCAAGTATGGTCCAGAAGTAGTATCCTTGCCTGTGATTTTCTTGACAAGATCCGCAGGATCATAGAGACTGGAGTAATGGTGTACATTCTTCTTCATCCAATCAATTGAAGGTGCAATATTCCCTTTCCCAACCTCATCTAACCAATTTGGAACATCCTTTACAAGCGTCTCAATCCACATTCCATCGTAAACATTACCCATAGCGTAACTCGGGAAGTATCCGAAATACCCTGCGCCCCAATGAGTGTCTTGCAACACTCCATTAGTGTCGTCAGGAACTTTGACTCCCAAGTATTCCTCATATCGTTCATTCCAAACTTGTGGTAACTCAGAAATTGATATTTTGTCTGCAAACAGGTCTCGTTCGATCTCATAGCGGATGATGATGTGTAATGAGTAGGTAACTTCATCAGCTTCAATTCTAATCAGTGAGGGTTTGACTAGATTCATTGCTTTGGTAAAATCACCTGCATTAATCCCTGTATAGAGACCTCCAGTTAGCTCATTCAGTTTTGGTAAATAGAAATCAATGAACTCTGATGAACGCCCAAGATTGTTTTCAATGAATCGTGATTGTGATTCGTGAATACCAAACGATGCTGCTTGACCAAGTGCTTGATACTTCCATTCCTGATTCAGATTCTGCTCGTATAAAGCATGGCCAGCTTCGTGAAGAATGGCATAGATCATTGAGGAGATATTATTCTCATGATACTTTACGGTGATACGTACATCATCATAATAGCCAGATGTGAATGGATGTTCAACTTCATCGATACGACCTCCTGCATTCTCTTGTCCTCCCTGTACAGTATCGTAACCAACAATAGTAGACAAATTAGTAGCAATTTTCCGTTGGGTATCTGTTGGGACAATCTTATCGAGATATGCTGAATCAACATTGGTAGATGCTTCTGCACACTTAGCAGCTAATGGTACAAGCCTATCACGCAGCTCACTAAAAATCTTGGAAACTTGAACAGCTCTCATTCCTCTTTCAAATTGATCTAGCATAGCATCGTAGAGATTTGGAATCTCCCGGACTTCAGCAAGTATTGTATAATATTGACGAGCAAGGTCAATCATCTTAACTAACTCTGGTTCGAACATCTTCCAGTCATTTGCTGCTTTTGCTTTCTTCCAAGTTTCAAGAGCAATCGTACGTTGTTTGGCCATCTCTCCAACTAGTTCTTCTGGAACTTTAGTCTGAGCATCATAGCTTCTTTTTGTCAAGTAGAGATTTCGTTGTTGAGCTTCACTCAGTGCTCCTGAATCTTTTTCAGCGGCATCAATGAGTTTTCCAATTTCAGTATCAGTAGCCATTCGATGAGCCAGCTTGCGTAGTAGACCAAGCTGTTCACTTCTCAACGTCAATCCTCTAGGTGGCATATTGGTTTCAAGATCCCATCCAATAATTCCAGTAGCGCTCTGCAAAATGATGAGTTCTTTCGACCTCTCAAGGATTTTGTCGTAAGCTTCCATGTACAACACCAAACTACTTCCTGAGGAATAGTGAGCTAGTTATTTCTCTTCCGTCTGAAGCGTTTCCTCTGCATCATTCTCTTTTATCGGGAAATTGATAATTGATATTCCACACACTACCAATAACAATCCGACACCAAAGGTCCAGTAGATTGGATCTTCAGGCATGAAGAGAGCTGAAAAGAAAGTACCGAATACTGGAACAAGACTGATGAAACCACCAGCTCTTGTAGCTCCCAACTTTTTGATGCTCATGAAATAGAATAGAAATCCAATGACAGTGACGAAGGCTCCAAGATAGATTGCATTCATCCAGAAGAATGGATCAACTAAAGCTGGGAGTGTCCATATCTCCTCAAAACATGCACCAATGCCAAAGAGAATTGCGCCTACTAAAGCTCCTCCAGTATTCACCTCAAGAGGTGTCATTGTTTTCATCGCTTCTTTTCCCACTGATGAGTAGATTCCCCAAGTAACCATTGCAACAAGAATGATGAGATTGCCGATAAGGAATTCAATCTGGAAATCTATGATTGCTTGAATGCCCACTACAAAGATTATTCCTGCAAAGGCGAACAGAAATCCTGCATATTGCCATTTCTTCTGCAATCGTTCCTTGTGCACGAGATGAGCTACTATGCTTACTGTAGCAGGATTGAATCCTGCAATGATTGATCCTTGAGCAGCAGTCGTGAATTGCATTCCCGTCAAGAAGAGGACACCGTATGCGAAGATACCAGTTAACCCAAGAAGAAATAGTAGTTTCAAATTTTCTCGTCTGAAGAATCGTCTTGATTCAGGTTCTACAACTAAAAGAATAATCAGGAATAGTATACTAGCGATGAAGAATCTAAAGAATCCAATCGTCATCGGCGGTGCAAGAGACACAGTGAACTTTGCGGAAACCCAGGACCCACCCCAAAACGCCATCGCTATAATTAGCATGGCATAATACTTGTAGGGTCTCTCCGCCATCACAGTCACTCCTTCAAGGATATTTCTCTCGTTCGTACCCTTGTTATAAACCGATTCGACACGTAAAAATCTAGAACGTTTTCAGACCAAAGAATATTTAAACGGTTGTGTAAGATTTATGCACACCCGTAGAGGTGTTCTGATGCTAAGTGATGATGAACTTGCTGAGATAAGACGAAGGAAAATGAAATTGCTAATGGAGGAAGCTCAGAAACCAAAGGTTGCTGAATCCTTAGCAAATGGACTGGTCAATCAGCTTCATGATCATAACTTCTGGCAGACAATTCAACAAACAAAAATCGCAGTCGTTGACTTCTATGGTGAGTGGTGCAATCCATGTAAAACATTAGCACCCATTTTTGCAGAGCTTGCTCAAGACTATGTAGGTAAAGCCTACTTTGCTAAAATCGATATAGACAGGAACAGGAGAACTGTAGGTCAATTTGGAGTTCAATCTGTTCCAATGGTCATCGTATTCAAGGATGGCAAACCTGTTGGAAACCTCCCCGGTCTCCGTGGCTACGCAGACTACGACATGGTACTTTCTCAGATGATAGATGGACCTGATACTAGCAGTTATGTTTAGAAAAGTAAAGGGTCCGACCCGACAGAGAAACGCAATTCGAATCCACCGACTCAATAGCTATAGAGCCGGATGGATGCACTGAACACGAGAAAGCTAAATGGATTGTGAGCTTCAATGCTGGATTATTATGATTCGTAGCCGGGTCGGGGTTAGTTTCCTAACCGTGTAAGTATAACGTTCATCAATTGAATAAAAGGAATCGTTTCGTAGCAAAAAAAATACTGAGACACAAAGAGTGATTAGGCTAAATGTGACGGTCGCGAGTCAAACTTATTACAGCGTGATGTTCTCAAATCCGTAGTCTACTAGAGGTAGTGTCGCGTATGGGAGTACTGCGTAAGCTTGGTATTGTAATTCTCGTGTATGTTGTCTTGGGAATAATTTTCACATTCCTATTGCTTAATGATATTGTCAGTATTCATGATGGAAATATTTTGGTCAATATTCTAAACTTGATATTTCAACCTATTATCCCGGTAGCGAATCTTCTATACTATATGCTGCCAATCTAACCTTACCAAATTGAAAAAGAGCAAGGGAGGTTCATGTCGAACCTCCAAAATTATCAAAACTAATCTATCGCCGTTTCAAGACAAGAATTCCAGCAATCAGCACAATTACTGCCACTGCCCCACCGGCTATGATCAATGTCATTGATAGATCCGGAGTTGTTCCTGTTCCTGTAGTTGTTTCACTTGTAGTTGTTGTAGTTGTTGTAGTTGTGGGAGATGGATTGTGTCCCATTGTGGTTACTGGCCAATCATCTGAATTATCAGCTGTGCCGTCTGCCTCGTAAGGCAAATCTACAAAGTTATCACTATCAGCGTCAGGTGAAAGCCAATCACTGTAGTAGTTGTAGATGAAAATATTATTCTCACCATCATCGTTGAGTTGGCAACCTCCACCGTTGTTTAGGAAGACATTGTTCTTGATTTCGAAGAAATCTGTATCCTCATTGAGTGAAATTGCGTAGCCATCACAATCGCTAACTGTATTTTGAATAATTGAAGTATTCGTACCGCCTAATGATTCAATTCCAATTTCAGTACAATTTTCAATATTATTCATGGTTATGTTACTAAGTTCACAGTAGTCCACAGACATTCCACTGCCGGTTACTGAATCAATGGTGTTGTTCTTGAGTAAACAGGTGTTGAACCCGATTACAGCCATTCCAACATCCTCTACAAGGGATATCGTATTGAATGACATTTCAGAATTTGTAGCCATTTGAACGAATATGCCCTCTTCTTCAACTCCTGTAATCGTGTTAGATTTGAGTTCTGAATTATAGAAGCCACTAGTAACACTGATTCCTCGGCGTCCACAATCTGTTACTTCATTTCCAGAAATTGACCCTGAAGTCATTCCAGCAACAAGAATCCCATTATGGTTAATATCATCTACAATGTTGTCGGTTATGTCGCAATTAGTTATCATTGTCATAACTTCAATACCGTTTGCTGTAGCATCATGTACATAGTTGCCACTGATTGTGAAGTTCTCGACATCCATGATTATCATTCCACTATGACGGTTTAGAAATTCGCAATCAATGATTGCACCATTACTTACGGTTTCAATCCACGTACCACATTGAATATCATCACCTACTCCATCAACTCTGTTGTTGATGAATTGCCAATGAACATCGGTATCCCAAATTCTAAGTGGCTGAGTTTCTTGATTGAACGAGTATCCAGTGATAATGAAGGGATCTCCTTCACTTCCATCACCAGGCCATGATTCAAGAGCAGCTTGATCAATGAATTCTTGATTACTTTGAATCCAGATTGGATCATGCGCAGTGTAAGCTGCAGAGTATGATTTGTTCAATCGGACTTCCTCAATTTGTTCGGAAGACTGAATCGAAATAGTTGCATATTGGTTTGATACTAAAGCAATTCCCATCGTGAAAATAAGAAATAGCACAAACACTTTGTTAATTTTCATTTTCATTATCCCCTTAGTGGTCAAAGGTTATGATTGTGCATTAGTTCAATAATTATAAAGAAACGTGATTGGCGCAACGGATATCGTTACTAGGATAACGAGAAAAAAAGATGGGAGCCAAAGGCAAAATGGCTCCCTAGTATCTAGCAGTGTAAGATTATCGACGTTTAACCATCAATAGTCCTGCAACTACTACTATTGCACCAACTGCACCTGCAATGAGAATCAGCTCCATAGGCATTTGACTATCAGTGTTGCCAGTTGTAGTGGTTGTGGTAGTTGTAGTCGTGGTAGTTGTAGGAACGACTCCTGCAACAGCTAATGGGAACTCATCCTGAGTTGCAGCATCTCCTTCGAATGTATATGGTGAATCAACAAAACCATCCGCATCAGCATCAGGAGAGGACCAATCATCATAGAAGTTGTGAGATACAGTATTTGATGTACCATCATCACAAACCTGACAGGTAACTCCATTATCTGTGAATGTGTTATACTTCACAGAGAAACAGGTACTGCTGTCTTCAAGATTGATTGCGTATTCTGAAACGTTGGTTACAGAATTCCAATGTATCGTTGTATTCGTACCTGAAGTTAGCCGGAAACCATCTTCAGTGCAATCTGAAACAACGTTTTCGGAAATATCAGAGAACTCTATTGTGGTTACTTTAATTCCAATTCCATCAACCGCACTAATTGTGTTGTTGGAAATTTCACAATTTTCTGGTCCACTAAGGTAAATACCTTGATCAACAACATGAGATATCACGTTGTCTGTAATAAATCCATTATCAGGTTGAGACATCATAATTCCAGAAGACTCACAATGAGAAATTGTATTTCTTGTTACAGTAGAACCAGGTGAAAGACCAAGGAGCGCGATACCAATGTTATTACAATTGGAAATTATGTTATCTCTCACAATGCAATCTTTTGAAGATACAGAATAGATACCTGCAGCTCCAATATCATTAATGACATTATCTTCAATGATGGTATCATTCATTTCTCCAAATAATTCAACACCTCTACCCCAACAATCGTGAATGTAATTATCAGCGACTCTGAAATTAGAAACTTCAGCTATTGCTAAACCAGCATGACGATTGTGAACCTCATTACCAACTATCGCTCCATTGGTTACATTCTCGATCCATGTACCGCATTGGATATTATCACCGACTCCAAAAATTTCGTTGTCAGTAAGAATCCAGTATACTGTTGTATGCCAGATTCTGACTGGTTGTGTTTCGCAATCGAAAAGATATCCAGTTATTATGTATGGTGATGCAGAACTACCGTCTCCAGCCCAAGATTCAGCAGCGGCTTGAGCGGCGAATTCAGCATTGCTCTGAATCCAAATTTGATCATGATGATCGTAACTCTCAGTGTATGTCTTTGTCATATCAAAGTCAGTTGCATTTGGACTAGAGCCAAACAGAACTAATGATGGTACGATGAACATGAACACTAGAATTACCAAAGTAATTTCCCTAGTATGTTTCACTACAGCTATCTCCTAATTTTCAATTAGTGTGATAGGTAAGCGCAGTTTTGCTAATTATAAAGAGCCGACATTAGCGCAGCCGAGATAGAAAGGCATATGCCCTCTTTATAACAGAGATTTAGTTACTTTCGCAACTTGTGCTTGTTTTCTTACAAGATATTCCTTGGATGATGGTTACTGGCATTGCTTTCGCATTAGTTGCATACCCAACAACTCCGTTCTTATCTGCAACAATGATTCC